>Ga0247610_10000797_pt1 | contig 42317 bp, 71 predicted proteins | sample 174DNAGHGhighgp2_FD_193483 | JGI IMG/M metagenome (GOLD analysis project Ga0247610, IMG submission 193483) | Sheep rumen microbial communities from Palmerston North, Manawatu-Wanganui, New Zealand - 1742 DNA GHGhigh gp2 | ecosystem: Host-associated > Mammals > Digestive system > Stomach > Rumen...
TCATCTCGGTGCCCTTCGGGTCGATTAGCACCATTTCGAGTTCGAGCGGGTTGTTGTTCATCAGCAGGTTGCAAATCATGGAGTTGAGGAACACGCTCTTGCCGGAGCCCGTCTGTCCTGCCACCAGCATGTGCGGGGCCTTCGAGAGGTCGAACTTGACCGGGTTGCCCAGGATGTCCACGCCCATGCCGATTTCCATGGAGCCGAACTGGACGCGGCTACCGTCCGCGGGGGTGACGATGGTGCGGCAGGGCACCGTCGCGCGCGTCCCGTTGGGAATCTCGATGCCGACAAGGCCGTCGCTGCATTCGAGACGGATGGACTTGCGGGAGACGCCGAGACGCATGGCGATATCCTCGAGGTTGTTGCGGATGTTGCGCACGCGCACCCCGTCGCCAACCTGCACCATGTAGCGGGTGATTACGGGGCCCTGCTTCATGCCGACCACCTTGGCCTTCAGGTGGAGGTCGTCGAACGCCGTGTCGAGGCATCCTGTACGGTCGGCGGGCACGGGGGAACCGTCCACGGACGGGGCGGCGAAAACGTCCCAGAGGCACGGGGAGACTACCCCGCGCCAAGCGTTGATGTTCTCGTATTCCTTACGCATGTTCAGTTCTCCTCTGTTTGAATCGTTGACTGGACGTTGTCCCGCCGGGTCCCCGGGGTTCCGGGAGGCCCGCTGCACGGTAGACTAGCGGGACTTGCACATGACCAGGTAGTCGTGCAGTTCCATGATCTCGTCCGGGATACGGAACAGCCTCCAGGCGTCCTTTCCCACGTCGGGCTGGCTAATCATGACCTCGGCGGTGTCCATGTCCGGGATGTACGCCGGGTCCCCGGGGAGCGCCGGCCTCCCGGTAATCGTGTCCACGATGTCGCACGTGAGCACGGTGAGCATCGGACGGCCGTATTCCTGGTTCGGGACATATTCGAGGCGCATGATTGCGTCTATGTCGATTGTCTTGACGGTTCCGTCCCTCTGTGTCCATTTCATAATCATATCTTTACCCCCAGGCACGTGACCTTCTGTCCGTCAAGCTTCAAGGAGCAGCGGACATATGGCGACTTGAGGAAAATGCGTTGCAGGAACTTCTTGTCCGGGTCGAAGAAACTTGTGCCGGAGAAGATGTCCACTCGGTTCCCGAGAGCGGAAAGTACGCCGAACACGTCGGTACGGCATCCGGCTAACCTGGGGTTGGCTTCCCTGGTCTCGCTCTTATTTTGTATCGGGTCGTTCAGTATGATGGTCATAAATCCTCTCTGGTGTCTGTGCATACGGTGTGACAACTGGTCCCCTCGATTCGGGGACCTCGGTCACACGGTAGTAACTAGGTTCTTGTTCTTAGATCGAATCTACGAACTGCTGGAGCTTCGTGGCGATTTCCCGGAGACGTTCCGTCGAGAAGTCGCCGACACACGCGATTTCCGACTCGCCCTCGCAGTAGTTTCGGGTGAGGATGATGTTGTATCCGCAGGCGCCCTTGGTGACCTCGATGCTGCCCTGGTTGCCGTCGTAGATATAGGTTGATTCTGGCATTGTCCTTCTCCTTTGGTCGTTGGTGTCTCTACATTATTATCGTCGTTGCGTGTCCCCCTTGTAAAGCGGGACTTGCGTAAAGAAATCTTTACAGAACCCCTGGCCAGGTAGTCCGGGATGGCCATGGCCTTCTCGGCGATGTTCCTCATCCGCATGACGGCGTCCAGGTACTCGGCCTGGGTGCTCACGATCGAATAGGTCACCTTGAACCCGTGGCGCATCACGGTGAACGCCTGCACCTTCATGTCCACGATGTCGCTGTACAGTATAGGCAGGGTGTATTCCTGCACCGTGTCGTTGCCGATTCGGTTGTACTTCGACAGGCGCATCCCGGTGAGCTTCGCCGTGGTGTCCAGGTCCAGCTCGGTGATATCGACCTTGGTGACATAGAGGTACTCCGTGGAGTTCGCGACCCCGTTCGGGTACTTGACCATCTTTCCCACCAGGGACTCGAAGAACGACCTTTTCTCACCGTTGTCGGCACGGGAGTTCCCGTAGAAGATTTCCTCGTTGGCCGCATGCTTGAGACGTTCGCAGGCGGTTATCACCTGTTCCAGGGTCTTCGGCTTCCACTTGGCCAGCTTGGCCAGCATTTCGACTATGTCCCCGGTCACCGGGGTGCTGGTCTCCATCGGGCGGTCGGTATCTATCTTTCGCATCGGGAAAATCCTTATCTGAAGTATGTTTCGCCGTACTGCACATTCCAAAGCACGATCGCCATCTCGCACTCGCGGCGGTTACGGTACCTTCCGTGGCACGTGTATGTCGAGAATGCGCCGCGCTCGCGGTCGTAGACGCACCAGTACTGCTTGCCGTCCATCGTGAGACGTGGACGCGGGACAAAACGTTCGTCTAGTTTTAGATGTTGCATTTCTCTCTCCTTTATGTTTCCTGTGGACAACGGTGTGACCGCGGGTCCCCCGATTGGTGGGACACTTGTCACACGGTATGTCCTTTGAAAAGCCTGTCCACCAGTTTCACCAGGCCCGGAATCACGTTGTTGTCGATGCGGACGGCCTCGTGGTACCATACCGCGGGCGGGAGCATCAACGGTTCATGCAGGGCCTCCGTTTCCCCCTTGACTGACGATATCCCCGTATTTCCACGGTTCAGCATCCCGTAATATCGGCTACTGATGACGATGGCCCTCATGAGTTCGAGGAACTTGTACCGGGTTTCCTCCGGCACCACTCCCTCGAACGCGGTCGCGTTCATCACATCGTCGGCCATGCAGACGCACAGTCGGCTACTACCTTTGCCGGGATGGGTACCCTTCCCGTAGTGGTGGACCATGCAGGTCTCCCAGTATCCGTCGGGGGCCTTGCGCGGCTTCTCCATCCACAAGGTATCCCCGAATTGGTCCTTTCCCAGTTTCCAGTAGTTCTTAACGGAATCTTGCATTTGACGGCAACCTGTAGCTTGTGAAGATGGATGTTTCCGGGAGCTCGTAGGCGACCGCGAAGTCCATCGCGTCCTTGCAGTCCTTGTAGACGGACAGGAACGCTGTATTCGACACGGAGCCCGGCTCCTTGCTCACCCCTTCCCAAATCCGGGAATAGATGCCACCGAACAGGTCGGCGGCTTCCTTTACCACTTCCATAGTTCGTTGTAACTGTTCCTTGTTCATGATACACCTCTTTTCCCCAAATGTAGCAATCGGCCGCACGGATGGCAACCGACCTGCATCTTCGGTAAACTTTTGTTTACTTCCCCATCCTGGAACCGTACACGCTTCCCGGCCGTTCCCACTGGTCCCATCCGTACCCTGGCTTCAACTGTACCCAGTCGTAGGTGTCGCGGTAGCGAATCTGGTTCTCGTACTTCTTGTCGAATCGGTCCAGCACTTCCCTGGTATTGGAAAGCGTCTGCCTGATGGGCGCCCCGTCCTCGTAGTATATGGTCTGGTTCTCCATCGGCTTGAACCAGTACTCGCCGATTACGTCGAACCCGCCGTTCACCGCGGCCAGGATGTCCGGGCAGCTCTCGCGCAGAACGTCGTTGGCCAGGTAGTGGCCGCCGTTGTCCGGGTAGGACCAGTCGTAGGCGCAATGGAGTCCCTTAATCCTGCCGTCCTTTTCGATGGCCTTGGCCATGGCCAGGTGCAGTATGAGCACGCGGTCGCAGAACCCGTCCCTGTTCGGCGGGAAGCTAATCTGCCCGGCGTAGTGGCAGACTTCCTTGCCGTCCACGTAGATTAGCTGTCCCGGATGGCCCCAGGCGGTCGAGCGCATGGAAGTCGTACGGGCGAAGCGCCAGGTGCCCGTCGGCTTGTCGGCGAGCGCGAATGCCGTCATCACGGCGAGAAGTAGAATCAGTTTCTTCATGGTAGGTCTCCTTTTATGTTACATGTGCGACGTTGCGACCCCGGGTCCCATGGGACACGGGGACACATGGACACGGTAGTGTCTACCTTAGCGACCTCAGCACGGCCCTGGAATCCCTGCGGAGCCACTTGCAGATGGACTCGAACTCGTCCCTGCGGGTTGTCTCGAGTGTCCCGATGTCCGGGAGGGACCGGAGGGTCTCGACCATGAACACGGCGACATCCTCGTCGTAGAACAGGGGACTCTCCCGGATGCTGAACACTCGGTATGGGCCAATCATGCCCTTTGTGATGCGGTATGCGCCGGGCATTCCGTCCTTGGTGAACGTGACCCAGATGGACTTCGTGTCGTCATCCGGCTTCGGGTAGCGGATTTTGTCGAGGATACCGCCGCTGTCCTTGATTAGGGACACGACATGCTCCACGACATTTTCCGGTCGGTAGAACTTGGAAAGCGTGTATTTTTGCATGATGATATTCTCTTCTTTTGAAAATTGAAAATTAAAATTTCCTGTCGTCGAGGCCGGAAGTGAAGAACTCTTCCTTCTCGCGCTGCTCGCTGTCCGGGCACTTGGCCATTTCGAGAATCTTGGTCTTGATAAGTTCACGGACCTTCTCGACATCCTTGACCTCGAAATAAACGTTCGCGGAGCACTTCGGGTGGTCGCCTATTCCCGGGACATAGGACACGCAGGGGCGTCCGTAACCCAGGTCGTCGTTGAAGCAGAACTCAAAATGGAGCTTCAGTACGGTGCCCGGTTCCACGGGTCCCGTGAACTGGTATCCGTCCGGGCCCTGAATCCACGCCTTGACAAGGCAGAACGGTGTCGATTCCATCCAGGAATCCTGATGGGAATACTCGAACTCGTTGCCGTCTCCGGTCTCGGATATCCAGGTTTCCACGTCGGAATCCTTTCCGTCGGCCTCCTGGGACTTCTTCCATTCGAGGTAGTCCTCGTTCTCGGAGGCGGCTTCCTTGCAGTCCTCGTACCAGGAATCGGTCCATTTCTTCACGCACGGGGCCATCGTAGAACCGGAATTGAAGATGGAAGTGGTCGGGATGTAGGTCAGCTCCATCCCACCGTTGTTGTGAGACCAGAAGCCGTCCCTGTCCTGCCATTCGCACTCCTCGGGCTCCCCGGGTTCCTCGCAGCCAATCTGCTGCCATTCGTCACCGGAGGTCACGTAGTCGTGGATTTCGCCGAACACGTCGAGAAGGGTCGGCTTCAGTTCCTTTTCGAAGAAGTTGTGTGCAGCCTGTGGCATAAGTGTCTCCTTGTTGAGTTGTTTTTTGTTTCGTTGCCCATACGATGTGTCATCGGGTGCCTCCGATCGGGACGCGGTGGCTACACGGTAGGCAAAATCACACCGAATGGATGACCGAAATCACACCGAATACGATTTGTGACAGGGGTCATCATCCTGTAAATGTTCTTGAAAAAGTGGAACGAATAAGCTAAATTATTGGTAGGTAAGATTATGGAATCATTAGGTGCAGCAACGACAATTTACATGGCACAGTATGCGGGAAACCCCGAAGCGGCCATCTACGGTCCGTGTGCGAACGGGCTGTTCCTGGTGGCTATTTTGTTTTTCGCGATAGTGGGGCTCCTCATACTCTCCGATATCCTTTAACGGAGGTCCTCGAAGGCCACGACCTTTTCGGTACCCTTCCACCACGGGAGAGACGGGAACTTGTCGAACTCGGCCTGGGTGTACTGGAAGCCCCATTCGTTTCGCTTGAACTTGGTGGAGAACTTTTCAAGGGCGACCTTTGCCGCATCCGGACCACTAGGGACCGTGACACGGCAGAAGATATCGCGATACCTTGCATACGGGTTCTTCTTTCCGTTCAGCGAGTAGGCGAAATTGAAGTAGAAGTTTTCAGTCATTGTTACCCCACTTTCCGGAATTTCATGAACTGGCTCATGGCATCGCGTTCTGTTTCATCCATGTCGGAATACTTGATGGTCGAAGTCTTTGCGACACCATTGTCATCAAATACCATACGGTGAGCCGGCATCTGTGCGATACAGAACAGGATTTCATCGCCATTGTAGGAACTTTTGCCATACTGCATTAGTGCGGACAGGTTCGTCGGGCCGGGAACGAGGTGAAGGGTTGTTTTCAATGCCTTGCATAGTGCGTTGAGGCGCAAGAACTGGTCATTGAAAACGATTGCAGAACTGCATCCTTCTGGGTCATGTTCCCCATAGCGGAGACATTTGTGAAGGTCGCCCGTATAATTGGCTTCTTCCGGGAGGCGTTCGGCCTTGGGGAACGGCTTGCCGTTTTTCGGGGCGAGCTTCACGATGTCGAAATCACCCCCGACCGGATCGAGGCCGAGATATTCCGCATAGTCGTTGGCCATTCCGGCAACGAAACCCTTGCTTCCCTTGATGACGACGGCACCATGGCCGTCCGTAGCCTCGATAGTCTGGCGGTTAAGGTCAAACTTGATGCCGTTGATGTAGCGGACAGTATAGTCCCTGGATGCGAACTTCTGCACCGCGGAAAGAATCTTGTTCAGTCGTTTCATGACTTGTCTCCTTAAAGTTGTGGCCGGGTGCCGAGGGCGGTGTGTGGGATTGGATTTTTGACCAATTTGCCACGGGGCACCCGACCGATTTTCATGCGTGTACGATGTTCCATCGGGTGCCTCCGATCGGGGCACATGGGGAACACGGTAGTACATGGATTCCCGCATAGGCGGGAAATATCGACGCTTGAAAAAGTTCAGCTCGTCGATGTTGTTGCAATTCCCGCGCTTACGGGAAACTTACCCGGTGCGATACTTATTTCACCTTGAAAACTTTCAATTCCCATTTGCATGGGAAACATATTATTAAGGCACGGTAACGCTAAACGACAACATTTCAATTCCCTTGTATAAGGGAAACATTGGATGACTGAACCAAACATTGGATGCGGAGCCTTTCAATTCCCGTACACACGGGAAACATGACACCGACACCGATTGGGCCATCTATCTGCGATTGCAATTCCCACATACATGGGAAACATGAGCTCACCTGGCCAATCTTATGCGGTTCGTAGTTTCAATTCCCGCACACACGGGAAACATTCGGGGTCGTCCTGCTCCTTCAGCTCGGTATGTTTCAATTCCCGCACACACGGGAAACATCGAAACACGCGCAGCATTGGGAAGCAAGTGGTATTTCAATTCCCGCACACACGGGAAACATTCGAAATCCTCTTCCGGGCTCTTCACCCTTATTTTTCAATTCCCGCACACACGGGAAACATCATCGGTGGCGTCTCCACGACCGTCGGTTTCGAATTTCAATTCCCGCACACACGGGAAACATTTCCTGAATGTCATCTTCGTCAGTTGCAAAGTAATTTCAATTCCCGCACACACGGGAAACATTCAAGCACTACAAGGGAATCGAGCTGGAAATATTTCAATTCCCGCACACACGGGAAACATCGGCACGGCCACGTCCACTGCATAGCAGTTGACCTTTCAATTCCCGCACACACGGGAAACATCACGCTCACCCTGACAGGTGTCGGCGCCATCATCTTTCAATTCCCGCACACACGGGAAACATCTGTCGCAGCCGACGCCACCGGAGAAGTCGGAGTTTCAATTCCCGCACACACGGGAAACATGAGTCCTTGATGATAACTACCGGCAGGTTCTGGTTTCAATTCCCGCACACACGGGAAACATACTAGCGCCTTCATCTGTTCGAGCTGGTGGACGGTTTCAATTCCCGCACACACGGGAAACATAACCTCACGCGGTGACTGTACTGTCCGACCTTGTTTCAATTCCCGCACACACGGGAAACATCGGTCGCGCGCTTCCTTGGTACTGGCGCGGTCAGTTTCAATTCCCGCACACACGGGAAACATCCGTCTTACATTGCAGCAGAACGTAGCGGGTTTTTCAATTCCCGCACACACGGGAAACATTACTGTCACGGTCGCGCGCTTCCTTGGTCTGTGTTTCAATTCCCGCACACACGGGAAACATCGGTAAAGGAGAAAAAGTCCCTGGAGGGTGTTAGTTTCAATTCCCGCACACACGGGAAACATCGTCCCCGAATGCCGAATAGAACATCGCGTCATTTCAATTCCCGCACACACGGGAAACATTGCGGTGCGTTCAACGGATCCACTCTCGTCTGGTTTCAATTCCCGCACACACGGGAAACATTGACAGAGAACGACAACGGCAAGGTGCTCACTGTTTCAATTCCCGCACACACGGGAAACATTCTGGATTCCGCTGGTATCAACCATCTTCAAGTTTCAATTCCCGCACACACGGGAAACATCATTCCTGTTCCGTCAGGTCGTACACGAGCGTGATTTCAATTCCCGCACACACGGGAAACATTTGATGGCGTAGTCGGCCCATGGCTTTTCAAGGTTTCAATTCCCGCACACACGGGAAACATCTCGCCGGGGAACAGCCCGGCCTTGACGAGCATTTCAATTCCCGCACACACGGGAAACATTCGTCGTGCCTTATGATTTCCGGGTTGCCGATTATTTCAATTCCCGCACACACGGGAAACATGGGGAAAATATATTAAAAAACTGGACACATTTGGTATAATGCTTTGTTTACTTTTGTAAACAATGGTGTATTTTACCTTATATTCAAACAGTAAATTCTGTATTTCCCCAATTACTTTTACATTGGCACAGGTTGCGAACACATTTTTAGCAACTTTCAATGAGAAGTTTTGCAGCATCCCATCAAGTTGAGGTGTTGAGTTTTTTAGTACAAATACTGTCATGCTCGTAAAAATAACCTATTAAGCAAATCAACCATTTGTGATGGAATTGTTTCACATCGTTCGCAAAGTTCGGACATTAACTGTTTTCGGTCTATGGCTGCATTATTTTTGACATGGCTCATGGCGCATGGTATGGTAGTCTTGCATTTAAACACATCGGAAATGTCGTAGGCCAATGGTGTAGAACCCCTGCCATGAACAATCCCAAAGTGCGGAAGAAAGCCCAATCCATATATTATGGACGTTGCTATTCCATATAATGCCATGTTGCACATTGTGATTGCCCTATTCAATGTATCATCTTCGGCCATATCGCGAATGCGCGGAATACGGCCATTCCATTGAACACCATGTTCCCTGGCAAGAACCGAATACTGCTGTTTCATAAAAGCGGCTTCCAACAGTAACAGTTCCTTATAGTTTTCGCTATATTTGTGCTCGCACCCTCGTTCATCCAAAAGACGGTTCCATAGTTTAAATCGGTAGCGTTCGATTAGTTGCACCTGTCGCTTTGCATTCTTTATGTCATATGTGCAGGATGTTGATACATTATGCACGGACATTCCATCGGAAGCACACCATAGCACGACCGTATTAAATTTCCCGAGCAATATGGCAGCATCCCTGGTTATTGTACAGCCGGGACCCATGATGATTATTGAATAATAAGCGCCGTGAACAGCCCTAGAGGTCTGTTCATCGGCACATTTGCACATCACACATGAGTTTTCGACATGCAGGTACGCATGTTCCAGGTACAGCAACGGCACCCTGGCATCCATGCGCAACTTCGGTAAAGAACCTGGCAAATACATACTATGCCTTGGTTACATAAACCATTCCGAGCCCGGCGAAACGGAATTTTCCGATGCCGTTCACCATGAGGTTCAGTACCTTGTATTCATCCTCACAGGAGCACGAAGCCACGATGAAAGAAACAGGGAGTTTTGATACGCCATGATCGCGGTCCGAAAGGTCAATCCTGGATGTATTGTGAACATAGTCCAGAATATCCACCTCGTTCATGCCCATTTCGGCCAGTCTTGCGCTCACCTTCTCGCAAATGCGTTTCTTTGCGATTTCCGGCGAATCATAGATTTTGAGACGGCCATCCTTGTGACGGATTGCGGGGTACTGAAAAGTAAGCGTGAGCTTTCCGGTAGGAACAGTCACCTTTTCGACCGTTGCTACCTGTTCGGGATGCAACGGCATGTCCGCACTCACCACTTCGACCATGGTACCGTTGGAGCACCAACGCGGACATGGTGTATGGTCTTCGGGTGACTTGTAGATACGGTCAATCATCTTGTGGATGTAGTTCCTGCGGGTCTTTTCTTCGACATTGAATGTGCAGTAAATCGCTTGTTTCATGGGTGTTATCTCCTTGTGTTATTGTTTGCCGCTACGATGCATCACCGGGTCCCTCCGGATCCGGCATGCACCATACACGGTAGTTATGCGGCAGCAAACGGGGACGGCATGTCATCGTATGCGGGTTGCCAGTATTCAAGGTCGAGCGTTTCCAGTTCGGCTACACCGCCATCGAGGAATGATGCAAAACCGGGTCCATTTCGGAACAATTCCGCTTCATCCTCGGTGACCTTCACATGCAGTACACCGGACACGACTTGTGCCATGATGATGCCTTGGGTGTTGGTCTTTGTGTGGAGAACCTTGCCCATGGAATCTTTACCGATAGGACTGTCAATGCGGAATACCTTGTATCCATCGCCATCGGGTACCGGGGAACCCGTAGTCACCGGGATAACAAGCAAGTCACGAAGCTTTGTCTTGGTATCCTTGTAGGCCTCACAGAACTTCTTAACTTCTTGATTACCGGACACATACTCATCACGCAGGGAAGTAATCATCGAGGGAACGGTTGCTGCACCGGATGCCACATTAGAACGGTAATCGGCTCCAAAAACTTTTTCAAGCATGGAAACGAGATTTTCCCAGTCGGCATCATCGAGGGTGGAACGGACGGTTTCATAGGTAGGACGGTTGCGTATCATCGTGAACGGCTTGCCGTCAAGGGTAAGTTCCCACTTTTCCTTCGTTGCCGAATGCGATGCCTTTACGCTACGGATGATTTCCTTGTTGTCACCCGGAGTAAAGATTTCCACACGGGAACGGCTTGCCATGTCCTTGAACTGGCTGAACGAGGCGGGTGCCTTTCCGATTGCGATGTCCGCACGCTTCCACGGGCGTTGCCCGGCCAGTTTTGCGAGGATATTTGCGACCGAGGATACCGGGATGGTATCGTCCGGGCATTCGTCATGGACGTACAGTTCCGGCTTGCAGTCGGCGTTTCCGCGGTTCTTGCGGTCAGTCATCCTGAAACGCTTGCCATCGGTGAGTTTAATTCTAAGGTCACGAAATGCCATGATATGTCTCCTTTGTGATGCCGTTACGATGTGGCACCAGGTCCCCTATTGCGGGGATCCTGTTGCACACGGTAGTCTGTGCTTGGTTACTTCTGTGCTTGGTTACTTGGATACCTTTTCAGCCTTCTTGGCTGCCTTCTTGGCCTTTTCTTCGGCCTTGGTTTCCTTGCGGGACGTGAGGTCCTGCTTTGCCTGGGCACACACATCATCATGGAGCTTCTTTGCGGCTTCCTGGTCTTCCATGAGGGCATAGCGGCTCTTGACCGTGAAGTCGCTCGGTTCGTCCATCGGGGTCCATGCGCCGTTTTCGAAGGTGAAGAACTTCATGGAGTCAAATTCGAGGTAGCCGTTTGCACGGGCGATACGGAGCTGCTTGATGCGGGCAATCAAGTCCTTGACGATTGCGACTACGGCTTCATCGGAAAGTTCCGCTCCGTATTCGGGAACGGAGCCATCTTCCCCTTCCATCTTGTAGTAGCCTTCGGAGATTTCGCCATACTTTTCGCGGAGCTTGGCCTTGAGGGCTTCTTCACCGTCCGGGAACACGCTGTTTCTGCCGTAGGTGTCGGAGAGAACGATGTGTTTGAGTTCGGAGAGGTCAAGGAGGAGAGTGGTTTCGAAGCGGGTGTCGCCAACTTCTTCCACATAGTACAGGCTAGTGTCGTTGCGGTCACCGCTGTTGCTGTGGGTATTGAAAGTCGGAATTGCACCACTTACTTCCTGGGCATCGGTCACGACAAGCGGGCTCTTCTTCTTGGCAGCACCCTTCTTTTCATTGGCATACATGTAGCCGAGAACGAGTGCGGCCATGGAAGAGATAGAGTCATTGAACAGCGACTGGCTGTACATGATGTTCGGGTTGTGCTTCACACAGTAAATGGCCTGGCGAATGCACTGTGACGATACCTTGACGGTACGGACGATGTTGCCGTTCGCATCCTTCGAATAGGTTGCCTTGGCAATCTTGGTGTTGTCGTGGGTGATGATGTTTGCACCTGCGCTCTTGTTCAGCATGAACTTCTGGTCGGTGCTGTCAAAGTTCACGATGCCCTGGCCCTTGGTGGTGAGCTGGATTTTGATGTTGGAAAGCTGCTTGGACATTGATTGTCTCCTTGTTTAAGTGTTGGCTTGCGAGGCGTTGTTCCCCGTGATTGATGTGCCCATACGATGTTCCGCCGGGTCCCCACGATCGGGGGACACCTGGAACACGGTAGGCCTAGTCTTCCATGATGCCGTGGAACATGACGCCCTCAAACGAGTTGTATGTCATGTACTTGGGGGCGATGACAAACGGGCTGTCGGAGTTCCTGGCCATCTTGTCGGCGTTATCCTTGTACCACTTCTTTTTCCTGGCTCCACCGGATAAATAGTCGGTTGTACCCGATACCAGTTCAGGTGCGACCGCCTTTGCCTTTTCGTATTCAACAAGGTTGTTCCCCTGCTTGAATATCTTCCCATACTTGGGGCCGTATGCCGTTGCGATGTCGATACTGAACGGACCGTAGTATGTCTTTCCATCGGCAGACGGCACGATGTAGTATATGTTCGGTTCCGGGTTGCGTATCGTACCTCCGCTTCTGCCCTTGGACTTCTTCTCCCCGGTGGAAACGATGTCACATGGCGCACATTCGGTCACCAGGCATTTAAGGCTATCCTTTTGGAGACGGGACAGCCAGTTCTTGATGCTTCCCGATTGTTCTTCCATGAACTTATCGTAGCAACGGTACATTTCGTCAAGCGTAATGTCCTTGTCGGCAAATTCCTGCTTGACCGTGTTGCACCATTTGTCGCGGAGGTCCTTTGTAAACTTCATGTTTACATAGTCACGGTCGCCAGGGATGCTACCGGTTACGAAGGTGACCATGCAATCGCGCTTGTTTCCGAAGCGGTTGCATCGGCCAATCCTCTGCATGGAATCCATCGGGCTGCACACGCTTTCATAAAGGTGAGCGCAGGAGAGGTCAAGAGACGTGCTCAAAATCGGACCTGCGGACACGCCATTGACTACATTGTCCTTTCCCTTGCTGAATGAAGCCATCAGTTTGTCGATGATGGAGTTCTTGTCCTCGGCTGTGTACTTGCTATGGAACATGAGGTCACAATGCACATCCTGGACGCGGGAAATGCTGTTGCTTATAGCAAAGCTATCTCCTTCGACCACATCGGGCATGTGTTCATCGGTTTCGATATGGTACGGAACGGAATGCTGTGCCGGGTAATGCGATGACTTGCCCGGAAGATAAAGCACTTCATCGGGGTTCACCCTTATACACGACAGAACATCAACCTGCGTTGCCGAAATGAGGATGTTTCGCCCGTTGGCTTCCATTCTAGCACCCATGAGGATAAGGAATGCCGACCACATAGGGCTTTCCCCTACCAGTTCATGATATTCGTCAAATACCATGGTACCGCCGAGCATATCGCATTGAAGGCCCATCTTGCCATGTTGTCCCATGGGTTGAAGGATAGCGTCAATGTTCGTGACAGTAATATCGGCATTGTCGGGTCCGGCCTGTACCTTTCCACCGTAGACCATGTTCACGGAATACGCGGTTTCGAGGTTCAAGAGGGCGAGCAACCCGGAGATAGAGCGATACACTTCTTCTGCAATTACATTTCGCGGAACGACCCAGTACATCTTCTCGCCTTGATGGAGGCCTGCAAGCAAGCCAATCATGGTTTTGCCGAACCCGGCGGGTGCGTTTATCACGACTGTTTTCTTACCGGAATCCATGGCATTCTTGGCAATTTCGGTGCGCTGCATTTCAAATCGTTTGGCATCGAAACTACCCGGACAGGCGATGGTGCCAATGTCAATCGGGGAGATTTTCGCAATTTCCCAATCGGAAACGCCTTCGCTCACAAGATGGTCGGCGCGGATGACCACCGAACGCACTGCATGGATACGAGGGTTGATGTTTCCCTGCGGGTTCAGTTGATAGAAGTAAGCGAATTTTTCGCTACTGAAATCAAAATCGTCATCCTGCCCAATACTCCAATCAAGGTTATCAAAGAGCGTATCGACAAAGGCCTTGATTTCGGCATCGAACTGTTCGCTATATGCAAAACGGCTTTCTTCCACGGGAACATACGGCTTATGGTGCCATGCAACCACACGGCACAAAATGCCGCTTGCGCCACCATTGACACCCGGTACCAACCGTTCGAATGTTGCTGCGTGGTTGGCGATGAACCAGGCTCCTACTGCGCTGTGGCGAGCATTACAGCCATCGGACAATTCGGTACTGCCGTGGATATCGTTTACCAGGATGTTCTGGAACGGGGTAATTGCCTTGCCGATGTCATGAAGAAGTCCCGCTGTGTAGCAAAGGTTGGATATGACACCATCAAACCCGAGCTTTTCTGCGATTCGCTTCGCCATGGTGGCTACTGCGCGAGAATGTTCAATCAATGTATGGCCATTACTTTTTGCCAAGAGTTCAGTCGGTTTCATGTGTGTCTCCTTATTGTTCATGCCGCTACGATGTGCCCCCGGGTCCCCTGGATCCGGGGACATGGGGCACAAGGAGGTCACAAGAAAAGACGCGGGAGAGTTCCCGCGTCTTGAAAATGGATAATTGGTTATTTCCTCACGTCCCTCGGAATCTCGTCCCACAGGGCGAAAATCTCGCCGTCCAGGATACGTCGGTGCTTCTCGCCCCCCGTGCAAGGGGGAGGGTTCACGAACAATCCGTCGCAACTTTCCATCTGTGTCGAGGTGAAGCTGAACCGTTTGAGACGGTCCGGGTTCTTCTCGTCGTAGTGTTTGGACTTGATTAGGGACGAAAAATACTGCTGTTTCAGGTCGTTCTTTACGGTAGGGGCATCGAACTCCATCACCGCGTTTCCGTTGCGGTCAATCCATCGAGGATTCTGTCCGGGGGGCTGTACCAGTACGGATTCCTGGTCGTACTTCCCGCACATTTCCTTGGCGAAATTCTCCAGTTCTTCCCACGGCACGGGGTTCCCGTTACGGTCGTGTGCAGGGAGGACGAACGATGTCTCGCCGTTGGCCGTCTTGGGCGGGTTCGTGTTAATGTCACGGTAGCCGCCGTAAACGACTATGTACGATAGGTTCCTGTTCTTGATGTCGCCCAGTAGCTCATGCCGTTTCTCGTAGTTTTCTTCCGGGGTGCGTTCCTCGCGGTCGGCAGAGAGTATGACCATGCCGTCCTTGCCGTGCTGGAGGATTCTATCGACTGTCGCCTCGGTCAGCGGCTGTACCGGGTGGCGGTTGGTGGAATATCCGTATTCCATCATGGGAAAGAGGTGCTTTTCCTGTTCAGCGGCCTCGCAGATGACTCCACGGTCGCCATACTTGACCCCGGCCATGGCCTCGCAGCGGCATTGCCAGTAATACCGGGCAATCTTCGGGCCTCCATTGAGTCCTTCAAACAGTTTCCCGTACGTTCCTTTCCCGGTCACGCTTTCCAGGAAGGAGTCGAGGTAGTTGATTGCGTCGTTGACATCAGTATCCATCTTCATGGCCGTGTCATAGGCCTGGCCGAGCGCGCTGCCGTCATGTTCGACATCGCCGACCATCGGTGATGTACCAGGGGTAAAGTGGTTAAATGGGATATTTCCCTGATAGTCATGGGACCGGGTATAGAAATCGTCAAATTCAGGAACGAAGTTTATCCGGTCCTTCTCGTCAACTTTTTCATATTCTCCCACGGGCCCCTTCGCCCACATTTCGTACTTTACTGAATTGTCCTTTTCTCTACGGATGAAAACGAACGACTGCTGTCCGTAAAAACGTGCGAGGCTCTTTGCGGAGTTGAAAGCGATTCCGGCGATGACTACCGAGTGTTCCGGGTTGGCGTTGTCGGTAGTGACACCATAAAAACCCTTTACCTTGCGAAAGGGATAACGGCCCTGTTCGAGAGTGCGAACCATTCGGTCCATGCGCCTGTTGTTCTCGGAGGCCGGAAGCTGCTTGCAGTCAGGATTCTCCGCAGTCAGGATGGCATAGGACGGGAACCTGGCCTTGCCTGGCCCGACGCCGTGAAGCATCTTCTTCGCCTCGTTTGCTTCCATGATACCGAGGGCATCAAGTGCCTTGGCTGCGGCATCGACCATGGCGGTCTGCACGTTATGTCCAAAATTGTTCATAAAACTCTCCTCACGCAACAGTTTATAGCCAAAATGTAGCAAATGGGTGCACGTGTGGCAACTAGCGGATTTCCTTTGAAAAGTGGGACTGGACCTAGGTACAATTGTTTGGTTCGACGGACGTTTAGGGAAATCAATCGAAAATGCACCATTAAGGGGTCCAGTCCCCGGTTAGTACGCCCGTCCAGAGTCGAACTGGAGTCATCAGTTTCGGAAACTGATATGCTGTCCACTGCACTACGGGCGCAAGTATTTATTAAGATGCCTCAACGATATGTCCCCGGGTCCCCCGATCCGGGGGACTGCCGGGACACGGTAGGAGACAAATGGTTGCTAAATTTTAAAAATAGGTTGTCAAATTTTAAAAATAGGTTGTCAAATTTTAAAAAAATATTTTCCTTGATTTTCACAAGTTCCGGGAGAAGAATTTCGATATTTTCCTTCGGGTTGCTCAGCAAGGCCATACTGTCGTGGCGCATTGTGGCACGCTTGCGGGCAGCATCCAGGCACTGTTCGCGGTGGAAGGCGTTGTACACAATCTCCCCACGGTGCCAGGCGAGCCACTCGTTCTCGAAGTCCACGCAGAATGCAGTGCCTCCGTTGCCATTACCCATTCCGAACACCATGTAGTGATAGAACGGTTCGCCGCATTCTGTCCAGAGCTTGCCCTTGAAACTCACGAACTGCGAGCAAAATTCCCGCATCCGCTTGGCATCGGCCTTCTGGGTCTCAGCGAGCGAATAGATATCTTCTTCATGCTGTATGGCTTCCATCAGGAACTTGCCGGTTTCCGGAGGGGTCATTTCGATGCCGTATTCGCGGAACATGCGGTCGGTTTCATATCGAAGAGCCTCTATGCTCTTGACACCGCAGGTAGTCTCGACCGCACCGAAGCCATACTGGTACGGACGGTAGAACTTGCCCTTGTATGCACGTACCGTGATGGGCATGTACCCGTTTTTGGTAGGGATGTTTTTCGAAAGGTCCTCATGCGTCTTTGCGGACGGGCAGACGGTATGATACTTCTTGACCTTGAATGCGACCGGGAAGTCCTTTTCCTCGACTACCGGGACCTCACCGAATACGCGATGGCTACCACGGATAGTATGCGGTTTCTTGTGACGCTTGGTAGGCAGGTACTTGATGTCGCATGCCATGTCGTACGGGAATGTGATGACTGTTCTTGAATGTTTCATGGTGTGTCTCCTTGTTGCTTGATGCCCATACGTTGTGCCCTCGGGTGCCCCCGATCGGGGGACACGTGGCACACGGTCGGCTAGAACTCGACCTGCTTCTTTACGATTCCGGTGGAACTTGCGGGTTTGTGGTTGTACACCAGGTCTTCGGCGGCTTCCGGGTCGCCCATGAAGAACACCTTGCCGTTGTCCAGGTCATAGAGCCACACGGTACCTTCCATATCAATGAGGTGCATCAGGTCGAACGGGCTGACTTTCCAGTTCGTTTCCACCTTGACGATTCCGCTCAACTGGAAACCCTGCGTTTCGAGGTAGGCCTTGCTCCAGTTCTTTTCAGTCGCGACAATCGGGGTACGCGCATTCGGCTGTTCCTCGCACCATGTCCAGTCGCGGTCATCGTCACCGGAAAGATGGGAAAGCCATATCTTCTTGTCTTCCTTCTCGGCCTCACCGATTGTTTCCCAAAACTTGAGACATTCGTAATGGCCCAGTTTTTCCAAAGTGGCACCGTGCTTAAACCCGTCGGTCGCCACGTAGATGTATCTTACCTCGTTACCAGAACGGAATCCGATTGTAGAGCGTGTTCCCATGGTTTCCTCCTTATTTCAGGCCAAAGATGGCGGTTTCACATTCTCGGATGGTGAGCTTGAACTCCTGCGGTTCTTCCTGGTTCTTGTTGATGAAGGTGACCACGGAGCCGTCCACGGACTTCACTTCGCATTCTTCACCATCGCAGCAGGCGTAATCGGTAGCACTGTTGCCAAGGTCAAAATATGCGGAACCATCATCTTCCACGGTGCGGACAATCTCATGGCCGCAATCGGTAGTGTGTACATCGCCGTTATGGATGGTGTTGAAAAGTTCTTCAAGGGAAATGCATACGGTCTTTCCCGGTTTGAGCATCTTGTAGTTCTTCATAGGTGTCTCCTTGTTGTTCGTTGCCCATACGATGTTCCACCGGGTGCCCGAGATCGGGGCACACCGGGAACACGGTTGGATCTATTCTCCTATGCCTTCGCGAGGGCGATAAGTTTGAGGGTGTAGTCGATGGCACCTTCCAGGTCATCATCGGTGAACACAACGGTATTGCTCGTCTCGTTGAACATGTATTCAACGACATAGCAGGACTGTAATGCCACGGTGGCGCGTGTACCTTTGTTGCTGATACCAAACGCCTGACCCTTGTCCAGGCCATAGAGAGATACGGCGTTTCCGTTTTCCGCATCATCGTACTCCTTCATGACCCATCCCATTTCGAAGCCTTCGAGTTTTTTGAGTTCGTCTTTGAGGTAATTCTTCTTGTCCTTAAACTGTACTTGCATGTTTGTCTCCTTGTTTGAGTGATGTCCATACGATAAACCACAGGGTGCCTTCGATCCGGTGGTTCCATGAACACGGTTGGTTATTAGTCTGCGTGGTCGTAACTGTTGAGCCTTCCGTCCCACGGGCTTGCATATTCCCAGTCGGTAATCTTAATCCAGACACGCCCGTTTTCGAGCTTGGTCGGGAGCCTGCGGGTCACCTCGGCGTAGACCTTGCCGTCCGGGTATTCCTTGCGGCGACCGTCATAGACGCAGGAGTGGTCCTCGAACTCGTCCAGGGGATACTGGACACCATGGAGGAAACCAGTTCCTTTTTCAACCGAACGCAATTCGCGCAGGGTGACGAACTTGGCAGTGCGCTTGACGACCTTGTAGTAGGTGTTGAGGGACATCGTTGCGCCCCAATGACTGTGGAACACATCGTCCACCTGGATGTCCTCGATGGTGGTCGGGACATGTTCCGGCTTGAAGTACCCTTCGGGAAGCTTCTTTTCGGTGTTGGTGATATTCTCGCTCATGGTGTGTCTCCTTTGCTGATTGATATGCCCATACGATGTTCCACCGGGTGCCCTCGATCGGGGCACCGGGGGAACACGGTTGGCTACGACTTGAACGTCTTCTTTGCCAGGTGTGGCTTGCCGTCCTCACCGATTACCGGGTACACGACCTGCTTGCCGCCCGTGACGAACTTCGTGAAGATATCGGACTTTGCGTATCCGTCCTTCATCAGTTCCTCGATGAACTTGTTGGCGTTTTCGGTGTAACCCTTGATTTCGTTATTATCGTTTGACATAATGGCCTCCTTGTGTATTTGTCGCCGTGCGTGGCATTGGCCAGGTTGCATATCGCTTCCTGGTTCATAGCCCTCAAAAAATGAAAATTAAAAATTAAAATTTGCCGGGGGCAGGATTCGAACCTGCGTGACGATGTTTAACTCGCCCTCACGTCTTTCGCCAAGTTACCTAGTTCTCTCTAGTTCAACTTCTTTAACTTATTCAGTTAGCTACTGACGATAGCTTGTGCCCACTTGCATACGCCCGGCAGGAGACAACAAAATGTTAGTCGTGCAGATTAGGAATGTCCTTAATCATCTTGCTGACGATATACTTGAGCCGTATCGTATCCTCGCAGGCCTTCTTGGCCTCGTTGCAGGCATTTGCCGCCTTCACAACATTCTGGAACACGCTCGGCAGCGCACCAAGTTCACCCCAGAGTTTCGCTATCCTTTCGCGGATGCCTGGGATGATTTCTTCGTGGATGACTTTGACATATTCTTCCGGCTTGGTGGCGGTCGGCATGGATTCACGCTTCGTATAGATGCTGAACGCGAACCGCCAGTCGTTCATAAGGGGAAGGGGACGCTCCAGGGACGCGGCATTCATTTCGTCTTCATCGTCAATGGCCAAGACAGTAATGTCGAGACAGGTGACCCTTTCCTGCTGCTTACCTTCGAACCACCCGTTGTAGGTGACGGGCTTCACGATGACGCGGCGATTGAGACGGCCATTCGCATACTTCACCTTTGCACCGAGGCCATAGATGGCGAAGTTATCGTCAAAATTGACGCGCTCGGTTCCATCGGCCTTGGGATTGTACTCGATAAGGGATAGAGCCAGGACATAGTTTTCCATGTCCACGATTTCACGCTTGATTTCGCGTTCATATTCGTTGAAAAGTGTTTTCTGCTGTTCGTTCATGTTTGTCTCCTTTTGAAGTGATGTCCATACGATGTGCCACCGGGTCCCCGTCGCCGGGGGATCCCCGGCACACGGTAGGAGCCGATCTAACATTTTCATGCATACTAACATTTCGGAATGTTAGCATGTAGAATTTCGTTACCATCCGACATGAATGTCATCGCTGTGCTCGTATTCCTCGGTGACCACCTTGTCACCCATGAGGTCAAGTAGTTCCTGGGAGACATTCTCCACACCGAAGAACACTTCGAACTGGGTTTCGGAGTCGAGCACAACGGGATAGGCGCGGATACCGTCCTCGCTGAAACGGATTAGGATTCGCTTCATGGCCTTTACCAGGTTGTTGTCCTCGATGTCCGGCATACCGAAATTGGGGTCGCTCTGGAAGGCATCGACCATCGGGTCGCTCACGGCATCCACAACCCAGCGGACATGCTCGCCGATATCCCCTGTCGGGGAATACTTGTCATCGAAAGCGGAATAGGCTTCGCTGAAAGCGCGGTATTCGTAGGGATAGGCGGTCGCGATGCAGTCGAGATTGAGACGGGTAATCATGGTTAGTCCTCCTTGACGCAGACGATTGCGTAGGTTGCCTTTTCACCACCCACTTCCACTTCCACATGGTCGTGGCGATAAATTTCCAGGCACTTGCGGAGCTGTTCCAGGTTGGCATCCGGGTGGTCCTCGTCAAAGACCGTCTTGGAATACACCATGTTAGTATCCGTAGCATCGTAGGAATAAGCGGATATGCTGTAGGTGGAAAGCACCACATCGTCATCGGTATTCATGACGATATCTTCCAGACGCTTGATAAGGTCATTTACGGCGACATCACGGTCTTCAAAGTGTGATACACAGTTGATTGCCGGGAAAGCCTTGCTGGCCGTTCCGTTCATTTCCCTGCGCGGAACTTCGCTGAAACCGGAACCGATTACTGCATAGATGCTCATGATTGTCTCCTTTGTTGGATTGTTATGCCCATACGATGTGCCGCCGGGTGCCCGTCACCGGGGGAACCCCGCTACACGGTAGTCTTCTTCCGGCGACGCCTGGCACCTGTACGGACAGTCCCTTCGGGCATGCTCCACAACAGGTTGTTCTGTGCATTGGCCAAACGGGTCGCCTCGTATAGGGCGCTATCGACGCTACCCTCGGCCACGAACGTCACGGACGGCGCGGCGATTGCGGAGAAACGCTTCGCGACATCCTTCTCGATGAACGAAACGACCACCTTGTAACCCAACCGCACTTCGGTCTTGGTTCGCGAAACGATTACCGGGCTGATTCCTACGGAGTGATGATCATGCACTAAGGTATCGCCCAAGGCGAACAGGGCGAAATCCGTCTTGTTCCCCTCGATGACCTTCTTGCGGGTGCATTTCCAGGAAAGGTACTTCTTGGCGTTAATCTGTTTCAGTTCCCAACTAGAGAACTTGCGTTCGGCGAGTTTCTTCGTTGCCATGTCGGCCTCCAAAATTTGAAAATTTATTTGGCTATGTTCGCCAAAAGTGTTGCTGTTTCTTGTTATTTATTAGCCATGACTAATCCCCCTTTTTAGGATTTGTTCAAGGAAAGTTTCGCACGGGATTTTGGTCCATACTGGCGTGCTACCTGTGTCATCGTACCATTCGGCATCGTCGCTCCCGAAGGTGAAGCCAAAGTGGTGCCCGCACCAATCTATGGTGCCGCCCACATTCCCGAAAGTCACCTTGGCCCCGGTGTCGTGCCCGACCTCGTACAGGGGACACTTCTCGTTGAGAATTGCTAGAAGTTTGGTAAAGGTCATGGGTTCCTCCTTACAGCTTTCCATCGAGACGGCTTTCGATATCCTTGTAGGTCCCGGCCAGTTCTTCGGCAGAACGGGCAGCCCTTGCCAGGGCAAAGTACGGATCGTCAGTCGTGCGCTGACGGCGGAACAGTACCGGGCCGGACTTCACGCCGACCAGGACATACTTGTCGCTCACTAATGCATAAATGCGATTGCTTTCTTCGTTGTAGATGTAGCACTGGTCACCGCCTTCGGTACACGGCTCATAGCGCCACCCGGCCAAGTCCACTTGTTCGAGGGCCTTCTTCCATGCTTCATTGGTTGTCTGTGTCATGGTTGTCTCCTTTGTTTTAGTGATGACCATACGATGAAGCACCGGGTCCCCCCGATCGGGGAACGCCTGGTGCACGGTTGGCTATGCCTCGCCCTTCTTCTTGCAGGCATCGAGCATCATCGACACCGCCATCGGGAGGGCAAACGGGATACCTTTGATTTCGGCTTCCGCGATACGGTTGTCGTCAATCACCTTGCCTTCATCGTCCTGGGCCAGGGTCTGCATGTAGAAGTCGATTTTGTCCGGTGCGGTGCAGATAGTGAGGCGCAACTTGATAACGCCGGGGAAATTGCCCGTGAGCATGAAGATGTAGTCAAGCCAACGGGTGCTTTCATCGGCAGACTTACCCACCTCGAACTTACTGTCCTCCACGGCGATGTCATCGTCCTTGGAAAGGCCGGAAAGGTTCTGCTCCATGGCATGAGACAGTTCTGCGTCAATGACGGTCGCGAAAAGGGGCGCGAGGGTGGAAAGCACGGTACGGCTTTCGTCCTGCTTGCCGATAATCTTGGATGCTTCGTCCATGCGGACGGTGTTTGTGGCCAACTGGGCCAGTTTTGCGAAATTGGACTGCATAGTTGTCTCCTTTTGAAGTAATGTCCATACGATGTGTCACCGTGTCCCCTTGAACGGGGAACACCAGGGACACGGTAGGATGGGTGAATGGCGGGCTAGGCTTCGAACCTGCAACTGCTAACTGGGCGTACCATGAACGGGCCGTGAAGGCCCCGCCTCTATCCTATTGGGCTACCGCCACCCCCATCACATTACCTTGTAAAGGTCGATGAAATTGTCCTCGGATTCAAGGTTCTTCTTGTCGATGGACTTTCTCACATACCACTTTTCCTTGCCGATGATTACCGGGCGGCAACCCTGGATAGGGGCATAGTCCGGGTCACCGGAGGACCACAGGTTTCCCTGGTTCTTCTTGTAATACTTGACGATGCTCTTGGCATCCTTGTCCATCAGTTCCTTGATGTCCTGGGGGTCATTGAAATATCCGATGTGCTGTACCATGTTTGTCTCCTTGTTGCTTGTTGTCCATACGATGTGTCACCGGGTCCCCCCGATCGGGGGACCTCCGGGACACGGTAGGAGACAACATTCGGTTAAGTGTGGAATTTCAAAATTTATTTCCCGTTGATGCGCTTGTAGAACTTCTTGAGAAGGATGTTGAGCGCACGGGACCGTTCGGCAAATGCGCTCGGCGCGAACACCTTGGCGCAGTTGGCCACAAGCGGCTTGCCTTCCTTGTCCGTGAGGGCTTCCCATTCGTCAAAGGCCGGGAGTTCGTCCGGGAGGGGAGAATAGCGCCCGTCCTTGTCGTACGTGGAAAACATGTTCTTAGCGAGCTTCACCTTCTTGCAGTCCGCGCTGAACACCACGGCCATGCCAGGGTCGTCGCTGTACCTCCGGAAACGCTTCGCGCTCACGCCCTTATTGTTGTTCTTGCGGTAGAAGATTTCGCGGAGTTCCCACCACCAGAAGTAGTCCGGGATTTCATCGTGGCTGTAGTGGGTCAATGAACTAGCCTGGTAGTGCGCCAGGGCCATGAGCGAGGTCTCGCCGTGGGTGAACGCCTCGTGGCAGTCGCGGTCCATCACATAGTAGGATGTGCCGAGGTCGCCCCTCTCGCCCACAAGGTACTGTCCGTCACCGAGGGCGATTTCTTCCGATTCGCCTTCCGAGTCCTTCTCGACTTCAAGGTCGCTAAAACCGAGGGCGCGGAGGATTTTGAGGTCGGATTTGGTGAAAAACTTGCTTTCTTTGATGTCCATGTCGTTGTCTCCTTTTCAAATTGTTATGTCCATACGGTGTGTCCCCGGGTCCCCGAGATCGGGGGACACATGGCACACGGTAGGCCTATCGTCTCGCCCTCGGCATGTATGCACCGAGCCTCTTCACTTCCTGCACGGGGCCGCAGGGGTCGTACTCGTCGCACTCGGCCTGGTAGTGCGCCACCATGGCCTTCACCTGTTCCGGGTCGCACCTGTCCGTTCCCGGACGGCTGATGCTCGCATAATCGGCCTTCGGTTCGCTGTAGTAGTAGCTACTGCCCGTTTCCGTACAGAGGCACTCTACCCAGCAACGGAAGCGAGTGGTCCCGTCTGACGCGGTCTCCTCCGTGCGGTTCCAGAAGAAGATAATCGGGAACCATGCATTATGATACCTGTTGTACTCCTGGCGAAGCGCGTACACGTTCCTCCACGTGCGCTTGACGGCGCCACCCTTCGTCATCATCCTGTATAGTAACGATTTTGCCATGTTTGTCTCCTTGTTGAATTGTTATGCCGCTACGGTGTAACACCGGGTCCCCCTGTCCCGGGGACACCAGGCACACGGTAGGCCCCCGGGGCCCGGATGTTCCATGTGGAACACGCCGATTCATATAATTGATATAATTGATATAATTGATATAATTGATATAATTGATATACTGCTCACATGCACACCTGCCCATTGGTTCCCACTCTCCCACACTACGACCCACATTACCCCACGATACATAAAACTTGTATCAGAGGGTCACAGGGCGCACGGGGGGACATGGGGTACGGCTTGGGCCCGGAGGGCCATTAAACCCGTGTGCAACGGTCCCCCCGGTTTCCCGGTCCCATTTGCCACATTTTCCACCTATGTTTCCAAAAATTTACGAAACATGGGTGGCCTGTGTGGCCCGGGGGACGAGAAACCCGGTGGACGAAATTCAAAAATTCAATAATTAAAAAATGAAAAATTAAAAATTAAAAAATGTTTACATGCCGAGGACTGTCTCCCCGGGTGCCATTGTCCCCCCTGTCCCATCGGTCCCCTCTGTCCCCCCGGTCCACTTGTCACCATGGAGGAACAGGTTGCTCAATGTGGCATAGACGGCCACGGGGTCGGTGAGGACAACTGGGTCTGCTCCTGGACGGAACACGGTGACATAGGTGACGAAGGGACCGAGGGGACCCTGGGGCACCGGTGCACCTTCTTTGAGGAAGAACAGGTCGAGTGGTTCCTGGCCGTCCTTGAAGGCGACCCTGACCCTTGTGTCAAGGGGACGTTCGGGGTCGATGGTGACCTTTCGGAATGTGGAGGGGTCGAGTTCGATGGTGGCCTGTCCCTCGTTGGCGTAAGTGACTTCGATTTTCATGGTGTCTCCTTGTGCAGACATGTTCGACTGGTTCCTGGGTCCATGGTGTATCATGGGGTCCCGGGTAATGTGGGACGGGTGATACACGGTGGGAAGTGGGGGAAAGTGGGGAACCGGGTGCCCGGTGATCTGGGGGAGGTGGGAGACGGTGGGCAAGTGGTTCCCGGGGACAAACGGAAAGGCCCCCGGGACCATGTGGGTCTCGGGGGCCGTTCGGAGACAATAAGTTACTGGTGCGCTAGCATGAGCCGTGCATCATGGCGACTACTTCGTCAGGGGAGAGGGAGAAGGGGACTTGCCTGTTGGCCTCGGAGAAGAACACGTCCCCGTTATCCTTGATGTCGGTGACGGTGAGTTCGTCGAGGTGTTCTGCGACTATCAGGTCCGGTCCTGTGCAAAGCCACTGGTCGGCGCTGATGTACCCGTGTTCCAGTGGTTGGACCTTGGAGAGGTTGTCGGCGTTCATGGTGAGTTTCTGCCCGATTTTTAAATTATTTTTTACATATTCGGCATTTGCGCGGCGCCTGGTGTTCCAGACGATGTTACGGATGGCACCTGTGCCGATGACGGAGCTGTCCTTAACATGGTCGAATATGTCGGATTGGCCCCCGTTTGCTGGACGGAACGATGCGTGCATGTTCCATGTCTGTGTCGCAGGGGAGAGAGCTATCTGTAGACGGATTGAGGTATCCGGGAGCATGCACGGTCCCTTGATGTACATTTTGTAGACATAGGCGGAGTTGTTGACTAAGGTGTCGATCGAGTCTGCATGTAGCGGGGCGTTGAGGGGGTACCTGATGGCATCGTTGACGATATCGAGGATGAAGTCCTTGGCCTTGCCGAACGGGTAGCCTGGCATATCGTTCTTGATGGCGAAGACGATGAGGTCCATGAAGAAGGGGAAGTTGAGCATATTGTGTCCTTTGGGAAATGGGTAACGGGGGCCTCCCGGTGTGGGATGTCCCTGGTGTGATTAGATGCAGCGGTCGTAGGCGCAGGTGTAGACATCGTAGAATGCGGCGGGGACGGAGTCGGAGGCCACGTTGACCTTGATGAAGTCGTCCTGGTCGAAGTTGTCGTAGTGCATTCCGAGGGTGACGGTACCCTTCTGGTAGTCCATCTCGGAGATGTAGAGGCGGTGTTCCACGGTGCAGCAAGCCTGTTCGAGGGTATCGAGCTGGCCGAGGGTGAAGATGTTGAATGCGGGTTTATCGGAATGGACGATTTTCATGGTTGTCTCCTTTTGATTGATGTCCCTACGGTGTGTCACCGGGTCCCTACGGACGGGGGACATGATGGACACGGTAGTGGGACCGGGGATTTATCGGACACCCCGGGTGAGGTGTTCCCTCTGTTCGGCGATGCGTTCCAGGTGCAGTGCCATGGCCTGTTCGTGTGCCTTGCGGGCGGCACCGCGGATAACGGCGGGGACATCCTGGATACGGGCGACATGCTCGACCTCCTTGAAGTCCTGTGTCACCTTCTCGTCCCCTACCTGTGTCCAGTGTTTCACGATGAACTGCAGGGGTTCGTCACCGGGTTCGACGGTGAAACCGAAGTACACATTCTGGCCCGTGGTGACATGTTGGCAGGAGAGGAACATCTTGGAGAGGGAGAATATCTTCCTTGGGGAGTCCTTGGTGAAGCCGAAGCCCCAGACGGATTCGGCGAGTTCGGCCTTGGCGTTCCTGGGGTTTTGGCGCGTGTAGTCGAAGATGGCCCTTGCGACATCGGGAGTGAATGTGGCGAGTTTGGACATGGTTGTCTCCTTTTGAATATGTCCCCATGGTGTATCAGTAGGTCCCCATATTTAGGGGACACTGGATACACGGTGGGACATCCGGAAATGAAAACAAAAATTTACAAATAGTGGCAAGCAAAATATACTATATATAATAGTGCCGCACTGGTTAGCATTTTCTAGTGGGGCCATGCCACAGTGCGGTAGGTTATTCCATATTTCCTTCCGAATGGCATGGCCCCACATTTTTTAAATCTTTTTAGGACGGGAGCCTGGGGGAATCGTAGTTGGAGTCGAACCCTACGATGCCCATGTCGAGATAGGGCACGTTGTCGGTGTCGATTTTCTCGCCGGATTCGTCGGAATAGGCGTCTTCCGGGATTACCATGAGCCCGTTGCCGCCCTCGATGTTGCGGTCGAACCACAGTTTCACGTGGTGTGCCTTGCACAGGTCGCGGATCTTGTCGGCAAGGGGTTCCAGGTCGATCTTGGCCATATTTAGCTGGTCCATGTACTTCCCGGAAGATTCCTTGCGCTTGCGGTCGTACTGTTCCTTGATTAGGGACAGCATGTGGCTGACCGGGCAGGAGAGTGGTTCGAGTTCCTGCTGGTTCATGTCCAGGTGTCCCCAGGATTCGAGTTCGCCGTCCGGGCAGTCGACCACCATGTTGACGTACCATGACTGTTCCTCGGTGGAGACGGAGAGGGACATCTTGACCTCGTGGCCCTCTATTGCCCATCTCGGGGCAATTGCGAACCGGAAGTCGAGGTAGGTCAGGTTGTTCTCGGCCCATGCCGCGTTGATTTCGATGCCGGGTTCGTCCTTGATGGCGAGCTTGACCGCGTTGAGGATATTGTCGAGTTCTGCCCCCTTGGTGGCCTGTTTGGCCATGGGGTCCATCCTGGCGACGAGGCTTGCGATTGTTGAAAGCTGGTTCATGGTTGTCTCCTTTTGAATATGTTCCCATGATGTATCCCCGGGTCCCCGTGATGGGGGGACATGTGATACACGGTGGGACACGGGGGAACCGGGGAGACATGTAAACAGAAAGTTACAAGCAGCCCGGTCTACAGTATGCTATATTTGTAATGCCGCCCGGGAGGCTTGCTATACTGGCCCCTTGCATCCGGGCGGCTGGCGTGTTCATTGCCATCCGAAATTGCAGAGGGCCGTTTTTGTTTACTGGTGAAAAAGTAAAGAATATTTTACTATAATCCGCCCATGGTGAATTGCTATATTTGGAATGCCGATCGGAAAATTTTTGTCTCATTATTGGCCCCTTGCAGTCGGTCGGCTGACACGCCATATTGTCATCCATGCTGCGCGGGGCCATTTTGCTTTAGTAGCATTCGATGACCTGGGTATCGAATACTACCCCATGCGGTCCGGTAAGGTCATGAATCTTTCGGCCATAGTGGGTGAGTTTAATCTCGAACACTTCGGTCTCCGGGGAATCCACATCGACATACCAGACGGGCTTGAGTTCGGATTCGGTGTCGGTGTAGCCGAGTTGCAGGGGGACACCGTTCTTCCTGGCCTCGTCCTTGACTGCCTGGATTGCCTTGCAGAAGTGTTGGAGCAGGGGGACTTCGGTCTTGGAATCGAGGCCACGGTCCGGGCATTCGCCCAGGATAAGGTGGTTGAGGTCAGCGCCGTCCTGGTAGAGGCCAGCGATACCGTGGTATGCATCTATGTATTCCTTGGCAGTGGCCAGGCTAACGACCTTCTTGTTTACCAGACTGGACAGCATGACCGTGGCGTTCCCGAACCAGGAACCGCGTATCATGTTCTTCGAGGGTTTCTTAACAGTTGCCATATTGTCTCCTTTTGAATACGTCCCCACGATGTTCCACCGGGTCCCCATGATAGGGGGACATGGGGAACACGGTTGGGCAAGGTCAAAAAATAAAAATTAAAAGTGCCCAAATGGGCACTGGATTAGAAGAGGTAGTAGTCGATGGGACTGGAGAGACCCTTGGTTTCGTCCAGGTGCCTGTGGCACTCGCGGGACTGGCCTTCGCCCTTGCGGCACATGCGTTCCCAGTATTCCTCGCCCTTCCTGGTGAGGGTCTTGACCGTGAGGGACAGGGTGCCGTCATGGTGGGCATTGGAGACATGGAGGCCGTCCTTGTCCTGCCAGATGTCCACGTTGTCCGGGTGGTCACCCGTGAACTTCATGAAGTCGTCGATGGAGTCGATCTTAATCACGCGCCCGGCATCGCAGGAGGGCTGGAAGTCCGGGTAGCGGCTGGAGTAGCCGCCACGGAACAGGCAGGTCTTGCCGATTAGGTGGCCGTAATTGAAGTTCGAGCTGAAGTCGTCCCATTCGCGGGACTGCTCGTCGGATACGGCGTCCCAGTATTCGCTGGAGTTGTCTTCCGGACAAGGTTCGTCCCCGTCGTGCCATTCTTCCCAGTTTGCCTTGAAGTCCTCGTATTCCGGGGCGTCGGAGGTGACGTAGGTGACCTTCGGGGTGGTCTTGAAGTCGATTTTCAGTTTCTTGTCCATGTTTGTCTCCTTTTGTTGCTTGGTCCCATGATGTTCCACCGGGTCCCCATATTTAGGGGACATGGGGAACACGGTGGGACATGGGCACCTGGGGGCAAAAAGGGAGCCCGGGCAGGAATGGACCTGCCCGGGCCTTTTTGGTGGGAGACAACAATTTTTAGATGAAAATTATGATTAGAATCATTACCATAAGTACGATCGAGAGGAAAACTGCCTCTTCTACCCAGGTGATGTCGTCATTTTTCAGCTTCATGCCATCAGTTTATACGATTTCCTGGAGGTCGTCGAGGCATTCGCCCTCGCCGAACACGCGGAGCACCTTTTCCCACTCGCGCTTGACGGCCCTGTAGGTACATTCGGCCTTGCGGGAGTCGGTATCGTACCCGTAGTCGGCGCAGAAGTCCTCGAAGGAGCCGGGGTCGGACTTGGTTAGGCACGCGAGCACGTCGTATGCGGTGGGCGGGTTGTCGCCCTGGGCCAGTGACTGGCCGAACTGGACAGTCATGCGGCGTCCGTCCTTGGAGAGGGTCACCGGGAAGATGTAGCGGTAGTCCGGGGACCAGGGCATACGGTCGTATTTCGGGGTCCCTACCTTCATCTTCACGTTCCACTTGTTGCAGAAGTCGATAGCCTGCTGTTCATATTCGCTCATGTTTGCCTCCTGTGGCTGAAGTTCCTTGGTTTCCTTGTTTTTCATGGTTCCACGTTGTTCCACCGGGTCCACAGGATCGGGGGACATCGGGAACACGGTTGGGAGATTGTAAAGGTTTGGACCCCTTGGGAACGGATGCCCCCGGGGCCCTGGGGAGACAACAAAAAGTGCGGGTGGGACGGGAACGGGGAACTTCTCCGTGGCCCTGGAAGAAGGTGAGGGGCCTTGTCCCCGCCCACCCTGGAAAGGGATGCACCCCGGGAGAGGAAGGAGACACGTGGCCGCCGTTCTCCCGGGGTGCGATGAGTCCACACAACACGGCGGCCACGATTTTCTAGGAACTATTCTTGCATATCTTGGCAAAAATCATCTGTGGACGGTCAGCCATTCGACCAGGTGGTCGGGCTGGTTGTATCGGTCCACGTTGAGCAAGGCGGCCTCGGTGCCCTCGGGGGACATGATGGCGGCATACTCGATTTTCTTAATCTTGCGGATGGTAATGAGTTCGGCTGCGCGTCTCTTCACGGATGCCACGCTGTCCCCTTCGGCCACCCCGGCCACCAGGCTCATTCCCATTGTCTTGTACTTGATAGTGAAAACCATATTTTTAACCCCATTTTATAGCGTTGTACGATTCGTGGTCGGCCCCGGTGTGCACGTGGTACAGTACGGTGGCCTTGGCCATCCTGGCCTTCTGCGCTTCCCATACCTTGTCGGTTTCAAGGGCCGTAAGGGCATAGGCTTCGTTCTGCACCTTGTTGAACCCGAACTTGCGGACGGTTCCCAGGCCGTCATGCTGCCACATCTGCTGTGACTGGAACTTCCATGCGTGGTGCTGGTCCCATCGTTCCTTGGTCCCCGAATACGCGAGGACGGAATTGGCCATCTTCATCGCCCAAAGCACCTGCTTCCGGTGGATTTCGGTCGGGGTGTAGAAGTGTCCCGTGCCGATCTTGGAGCCGCAGTCGTTCGGGTCCAGGTTGTGCCTGGCGCACATGGCGGCATGGATTTCCGCCATTTCGCGGTCGATTTCCGGGTCGGAAAGGCCCAGTCTTCCTGTCTTGAAAATTCTAATCATTGCTGTCTCCTTTGTTGAATGTATGCCCATGATGTGCCCCCGGGTCCCCCGGAATGTGGGACACGGGGCACACGGTGGGCAAAAGGCAAAAATTAAAAAATAAAAAGTGCCCAAATGGGCACTATTTAATTATTTGTTTGGCCGCCACCCGATGCCACGGATAGGCTTGGAGGGGGTTTCGGCCTTGTCGGCCTCGTCGAAAATCTTGCCGATTTCGGCGAAGATTGCGGGGAGCACCTTGGAGTTGATCTTCTTGGCTTCCCCTGTGTCCTTGATGACCTTGACGCACGGATTCTCCCCGTAGTTGGCATGGCCATGATGGAACACGTCGGCAGCACGCCGTAGCGTGTACGCGGTGGCCATGAGTTCGCAGAGTCCCCACACCTGCTTGTTGGTAAAACGGCAGTGGCGGACGCCCTTTTCAGTCTTCACGGGATTGTCCCAGATGTCGGTGGTGGGTTTCCCGAAGGTGTCCACGAACCAGTCGTAGGCGTTCTTCTGACTGAGTTGCACGGAGGAGTCCCAGTGGGTGTGGCACTGGATGTCCCTCGCCTTGGAAGGCTCGCGGTTGCTCATCATGGTCTCCAGGTAACCGAAGCCCCAGTACCAGCCACAGTCCCAGGACGGCTTTTCCAGCCATACCTTCTCGCCATCTGCGTTCTTCCCGATGAAGTAGTAGTCGTTGTTGTCCATGGTTGTCTCCTTGGTTGAATGTATGCCCACGGTGTGTCACCGGGTCCCCGAAAGAGGGGGACACGGGACACACGGTGGGGAGGGGAAATGTATTGAGAAAATAGTCCCAAGCGGGCTCGAACCGCTGTTTAAGGATTGAGAATCCTTTGTCCTAGGCCACTAGACGATGGGACCGAATGTCCCCCCTGCTAGAAGGACTACCGGGCGCAGCGCAGGGGGGACGTTTCATTCAACACCCGCGCCCGTGACCAAGTTGCTACAAATATAGCAAAAAATGAACGGCTTGGCAATGCATCGGGGCTATATTCCCTACTATTGCCGCCTATTTTTTAGAATTCTGGCGTGCTTTACGCAGAGTTTCCCCGCTACTATTACTAGCATTGGGGCGCTGTATGTGTCTTCCTTTTTCATGTTGTCTCCTTAGATTTCTACTATTGTATATATGTCATGTGCCCCGGTGTCCATCTGTATGCAAGCGAGTTCGCCGTTGAGCACCTTCTCCACGATGGTGTCGGGGTCAACCGGGTCATCGTGTGCATCGGTGACGGTGTAGCCGCCGTCCGCAAATTCCTCGCAGATGCCTTTCAGGCGTTCGGCGCAGACTTTGAGCGAGCCGTAGCAGCATCTTTGTGCATAGTAGTCGCGGGTACATTCGGGATTGAGGCAATGGTTGATTACGAGATGGGTGATCATGCTGGTCTCCTTTGGTTTGATGCCATCACGATGTAGCACCGGGTGCCCAGGATCGGGGCACATAGGGCACACGGTGGACAAATTTAACAAATTTAAACCGGGAAAATAAGTGCACAGGTGTGCACTATATACTATAAGTCGTTGATGGTGAACACGTTCTCGTATGTTTCGCCCATCGGAAGGGCATGGGTGAGAATGATGCAGTCGGCACCCTCGGCAACCGCCTCCACCACCCCGAACACGTTGGGGTCGAGTTCCTTCCCGTCGCCGTCCTTCACCGAGACTTCCTTCCCGATACCCTGGGCGTTGGCCAGTTCCTCGGCCACTTCGTCCGAGAGCGCGGGAATGAGGTCGTCCACCGTTTCCCCCTTGGCGAGGATTACTGTCTTGGCGAGGTCGAGGTCGCTTCGGTCGGTGGAGTAGGTGGTAAGAATCTTCATTTTTAAAGTCTCCTTTTGGTTGATGATGCCATGATGTACCCCCGGGTCCCCGGGAATATGTGACATGCGGGACACGGTGGGCATTGGTCCCGGTGTAGAAAGATTGCCCCACGGGCGCCATCGGTACCCGTGGGGCGTTTCGCTCGCCGCGCGAAAATTGTAAACTAAAATTTACTTTTTACCTCCCGCGATAAGGGAGAACTGTGCCCCGGGGTACAGCTGGCGCAGCCGGGCCATCGCGAGCCACTTGGACTCGTCTGAAAGGGTGACGTTCTCCTCGAACCCGTTCCTGCGGACTACGAAGTGGAAGCGCCGTGTCTTGATATCTGTCAGTGCCATGTCTGTCTCCTTTTAGTTCAGGTCGTCATAGGACTCGGTGGCGTTCCATGCGTCCTCGATGGCCTGGTCGATTCCCCCGGTGGCCTCGGCGAGGCTACGCAGGATGTGTTCGAGCTTGTCGGACTCGTCTATCTTCTTGCTGATCAGGGTCTTGTCGCCAACCCACACCTTGAAGTGGGGACATCCGCGACCCGGGCCCCCGGCGTACACGATGCCCGTGGCGTGGCCATAGTTTCCCTCGTATGTCAGTCGGTCGCCGAACTGGCTGAGGACGAAGCTGATTCCATCTTCCTGAAGCTTCTTGACGATTTCGGGATTGAATTCCATTCGCGTCTCCTTTTCTTGGTTACGTGACCACGGTGTGCCCCCGGGTCCCCATGTCGCGGGGACACCCGGTACACGGTAGCGCCTACTTGGCCTGGACCTTCTTCTTTGCGGAGTCGGCGGTCTCCTTGGCCTTCTGCGCGATGGCGTCCTTGGTGTCGCTGGCGACCTGCTTGGACTTCTTGACCGCGGAGTCGATGGCCTGTTCGCCCTTCTCCTTGATGGCCTGGCCAGCTCCCGAGGCCACGTCGGTAGCGACCTCGATAGTGTTCTTGGCGGCATCGGTGACTACCGCGCCTACGAGTTTGCCCGTGGACTTGGCGGCTTCGCGCGCTGCGTTCTTGGAGTCTTCCCCGCATCCTACGAGGACGAGGGAGAGGGCGATTCCTGCGATAAGGGGTAAATGTCTCATTGGTTGTCTCCTTTTCTGTGTTGAACTGTTCCCACGGTGTGCCACCGGGTCCCCTCATTTATGGGACCCCGGGCACACGGTTGGGCAAAATGGTGCCCATGGGCGGCTGCATTGTGTTGTGGCAAAGTGTGCCGAAAGCCGTCCATGGGCGACTCCCCCAGGGAGAGGGGAGCCTAGATTGAAGTCTCGCCTATCTCGTAAAGCTGGATCTTCCCGCCCTTGATGTACTCGCCGTAGGCCTCGACAAGCATCACCGGCTTCCATTCCCCGTCCTTCTTGGTACGCACCAGGAAGCTGAACCTGGCCTGGGGGAACCTGGTGTCCAGGTTGTCGTGTCCCTCGTAGCGCACGATGGTCTCGGGGCCGAAGGCCTCGGTACCCAGGCGCCATAGGGACAGGACGAAGTCGTCTGTTGTCAGACGGATAGGGTTTTCAAGGTCGAGCGTCTTGAAGTTAGCTTCCAGCGAGGAAATGATGTCCATGTCGGTCTCCTTTGTTAAACTGTGCCCACGGTGTGCCACCGGGTCCCCTGAATAGTGGGACACCGGGCACACGGTTGGCCATAGGAAATGAAAGCGCATAAAAATCGAAAAATCAAAAAATAAAAATTGATTTCCGTCCTTCCGGGCACTTTCAGTCGTATCGTCCGAGCGTGTAGCAACCCTTGCCACCGGTGACGGTGAACGACCCGGCGTCGAGGGTCAGCGTGTCACCTTCGGCCGTGGTGTAGGTCTCGATTACCCCGTACTCGTTCCTGGGCACGGATGCCTCCTCGCAGCGTTCCTCGTTGCCCTCGTAGCGTACGCAGACCATGGAGCGGTCCTCGTACTTGGTGATTTCCACGTGGGAACGGTAGCGGATAGCCTCCTCCATGGGCATGTGGTCTATGCAGCCTATGCGGTAGAAGTGGGTGTAGCTAGTCGAGCTGCTGCCTACCACGCGCGTGGAAGGCTGGGTCGGGCTGGCCGCGCATGCCGCGAGGATGGCCACGGGGGCCAAAATCAAAATATTTTTTCTCATATCTGCTCTCCCTGCAAGTGTGAAAAAATCGGTGCCACGTTGTGCCCCCGGGTCCCAGGAAACTCGTGTTTCCCGGCGCACGGTGGGCGGAATGGCCAAAAATGCGAAAATTGAAAATTATTTTTTACAAAAGACAATGGGTGCACGGGGTGCACCCATGGGACGGTGGGAAAAATCAGTACACGTTGGCGACCCTGCCGTTGCGGATGACGATCCCGTGGGGAACCGGGGTCACGTTGCCGTCGGCATCCTTGAAGTACGCGTCCAGGGAACCGTACTCGATACGGGATTGGAGGCCGGAAAGGTAGGAGCTTACCGCGTCCACGGAGATTTCCATGGTGTCCCCGGGCCACCTGGCGCCCGGGTCCCTCGGTTCCTGGGAGGTGGATACGGCGATGAGCCCGTAGGATGATAGCATCCGGCCGTCGGGCATCTCGGAACAGACGATGGCCTGGAGGGCGGCGACCGCACGGCACAGGTCTGCGCGGGTCATTTCCTGGGGGGCCACCTTCTGCATGAAGGGGTTTTCGGCATCGGGGATGCCGGATATGCGCTGGAACCTCACCGCCCTATGTGTGGTGAACTGCATCTCCACGGCCTCGCGGAACGACAAAACCCCGAGCGGTTCATAACCGCCCAGGTCAGTCTTGATTTCGACGAGGAACTTGTCGCCGTTTGCCTTGATGTTCTTCATTTCGCTCTTCATACCGTTGTTCATCGTTGTCTCCTTTTCAGTTGGTGCCACCACGTTGTATCCTCGGGTTCCCCCGTTTCGGGAACATGGGATACACGGTTGGCGAGTGTGGAAGATATGGGAAAATAGTGCCCAAGTGGGCACTGTCCGTGGTTTAGACCGTTATTCTGTTGATGGTGTAGGTGCGTTCCGCGCCGTCGTAGAACGTGATCTTGACGAAACTGCCGTCCTCGGGGTCTATCCCGTTGAGGATTTTAGTGTAGATATCGCTCCAAAGGGTGTATTCGGTGGGTTCCTTGCCGTCCATGGAGAGCACCACGCCCCCCTGCCCATCGTTGGCCACGTCATTCGCTATGGCCTCGCGGGCTTCCTCGGCATTGATGTAGAGTTCGGTGTTGCCGTCCTCGTCAGTGAACACGGACGTGCTGGAACCGATGTGGCCTTCCGCGTCAACGTCGGCCTGTGTTACTATATAGTAATTGGTCATGGGAAACTCCCCCTTTTGGTAAAATTTAGCAAAAAATAAACAATTCTGAACTTGTTGTCCCACGCTGTATCCCCATGTCCCATTTTTAGGGGGACGGATGATACACGGTGGGACAGAAATCAAAAAATAGAAATTAAGTGCCCATTTGGGCACTATTTCTTATTCGTCGGAAACAATGCGCTCCCCCGCATAAATCCGATTTAAAATTCTTTGGTATCGGCCACATTCGGAACTCTGCGGGTCGCAGCCGTTGACGGCCAGCGTAAAGAAATTTATTGCCTCGCGGGTGTTCTCAAATTCCTGCCTCTGTCCGTAGCAGGTCACGGAGACCCTCTTGGCATTTCTGTGCTTTGCTTCTATTTCTCTGACGATTGATCCAAGCATATCATCTCCTTACATGGGGCAACACATTGATAGGGAATAGCCGACACGGGTGCCTGCATCGCACGAGACGGACGGCACGGGCTGACTGACCTTCAGCTGGTCAATTAGGGGCTTTACCTCGTCCATTGCGGCAACGGTCGGGTACTTGCGGGTAAGCAGGTCGGCCAGCTTGGAACGGACGCAATCGCCCGAGAAGCTCTCCCAAGTGCGGTTGCAGTAGCCGATATTGGCACGGGCGACGATGTTCCCCTGCGGGTCAACGAGAGCCGCGGAGTGGATGAAGCTGATTTCGCGACGGGGGTCGCAGTGACGGAAAGACCACCATTCGGTGTGGAACTTTCCCGTAGCGGTAAATTTCGGTGTCTTGTAGGCCATATTGTACTCCTTTTGTTGAACGGTTCCATGATGTGCCATCGGGTGCCCTCGATCGGGGCACCTAGGGCACACGGTTGGACTATGCGTCCCACCAATTGACTTCGCGGTAGTCACTGTCATCGTTGAGCGCGTGTTCATCGTCTGCGATATAGACCGAGATATAGTCATTCCATTCCGATACGGTTCGCTCAACGCGAGAGACTATCCCGCGCACGTGCTTGTCTCCACCTACCCCTACCTGCAAGTCTTCACCCACGGACGGGATAGAGCTCATCTTTACGCGGTATGACCTACCGCACCAATCAACTACGATTACTTTCTGCATAATTTTCCAATGCTATCTTGTAGTATTCAGTCTGAATCATGTTCCACAGTGCACCGTCCACGTGTACCTTGAAGTCCTGCAATTCACGCATTTGGAACGTGCCGTCTTTCACTTCGCAATTCACGAAAGCCTTTTCACTACCGCTGGGGCTGAAAAGTTCCACTTTCACCAAGTCGAAGTTCACCCTGTACGGAAAACGTTCTACGCAGCGAACCCGCCAATCCGTAATGCTCGCCAAGTCACGGGGGGCGGGAATATTGTCAAATGTCGGGTCAAACACGAACTTGCCCTTAGTAAGGGTCTCGCCATCGGGCAAGCTCGAAATATCCGATATCATTATGCTATATGTGCAAAACACACGGCCATTATACGTTTCGCCCCATGCCTTGCCTTTCAATAACAAGTAGGTAGTAGTCCACCCGCTTTCACGCACTTCAAGTGCGGGTTTAAGCAAGGTCTTTCCATCGGGGGCAAATTGTTTACTTAGAGCAATGGCCTTTTTATGTAATGCCTTGAATACTTCCATCGAAGCCGTCATGCGGTCTTTTCTGTATTCAACGCGCTCTACTGTTCTCTCCGTGGACAATGCGCCACCGCTTGAATTGCGGGCATAGTCGTAATATGCAGCAAATACTTTACAAGGCATGGTTAAGCTCCTTTTGTTGAACATTCCCACGATGTTCCCTCGGGTGCCATGGGATCGGGCACCCATGGAACACGGTGGGCCTGTGGTTCCATGGTGAGACATGGTGCCCATGTGGGCACCATGTACACTATCCTTCATATTCCATGACGAAATCAAGGCAGTCGTTGCAGTGGTGATACTGCGAGAGCCATTCCTCGGCATCGTCGGGGTCGGCGTCGAGAAGCGCCTGCATGAGCCTCCCGTAGCTGCCCTGCGAACCCGCGAAGATCATTATGAAGCCAACGATTCGGCGGCTTGCCGGAGAAATCGCGTCCATGAGTTCCTGTCTAGTCATATACCGTCTCCTTTTGTTGAACATGCCCACGATGTATCCCTGTGTCCCCCGATTTACAGGACATGGGATACACGGTAGGGCATCGTGCTATGCTATGACGGCCTCGCTCCCCTCGTCCACGGCCATCAGCACGACCGAGCTTTCGGTTCCGTTTAGGTGCTGCACATGGAACGAATCCAAGGTCAGCGGGTCGAACTCTGTCTTGTGCCTTCCCCACGGCGTATAGTGGGCATAGTTCACGTACATGGCGTTGTCAGCACGCGCCTCGTCATGGAGACGGGCGATTTCCGTAGCGGCAGCCGTGTGGCCGATGAACGGGGTCACTGTCTTTTTGATTCCGTCTGTGCCGTATTGGCGGTATACGATGAGATAAACCTGGGTTGCCATGGTGGCCTCCTTTTGCTGAACATGCCCACGATGTATCCCCATGTCCCCCGATTTACGGGACATGGGATACACGGTTGGACTGAGGCAAATTGAAAATTAAAATTTACAAAAACATGCTAGGGGAAGAACCCCTAGCATGCGTTCATTCGGAGTTCAAAATTATCGTCTCTTTCCAACCCATACCCCGAATAGGAAGATTGCGAAGAAAACGGCCAGGATGGGGCTTATTGTATAGAGGAAACAGAAGAGGAACAATCCCCCGATGAATGCAAGGCAACCCATACTACGCCTCCATCCTAGCGGTGCCTTCCGAAGCGTCCGAAGCGTTCCACGTTGCCGTCCCTATGGGTGACAACGGGGGCGACCTGCGGCAACCCAGCGGCCTTGGCGGCAAATGCGCCGAACTTGAACAGTCTAGTCTTGTTTAGTAAGTTGAACATTTCAGTCTCCGTCCGTTAGTGGTTTCTTGTGCTTAGGGGCTTTCCTGCGCTTGTCGGGGATTGCCCTAGTCCTAGTCTTCCGGCCGTTCTCGGTGGCCGATATGCGCACCTTGCGCTGCTCGGGGCTCTCCTTCCCCGTGTCGATTGATATGGTTATCGTCCCGATTGGCATGAGGCTCCCCTAGTTGAAGGATTCGAGGAACTTGCCCTGCTCCTGCATCGTGAGGGACAGCAGCCACCACGTGGCGTTGTAGGGAACCGCCTTGCGGCATTCCTTCTGCAATTCCTCGCCGACGTGCTCTGCACCCGAATACTCGAACTCGATTTCCTTGGTATAGTGCACTCCGGTGTTGAAGTTGCCCACGTGAATCTTCGCCACAAATCGCATATTTGTCTCCTTTCGTTTGAACATTCCCACGGTGTATCACCGGGTGCCCTCGGATCGGGCACATGGGATACACGGTGGGCATCTGGCTCGGATGCGAAAAATGAAAATAAAAGTTTACAAAAGAACTTCCCATGGGGACAAGTGTCCCCATGGGTTGCCGTTCATTCAGGAGTCGAAATTTAGAAATTGTTGATTACTTCGAGTTCATCCTCGGACAGGGTTTCGAGGTAGTCCTCTATGCACCCCTTGACATTCCCACGATGTGCCATCGGGTGCCCACATTCGGGGCACATCGGGCACACGGTCGGCAGAGGGAACGCCCCGCAGGGACACCCCGCTAGGTGAACTACCGCCACCATAAATAGTGGCAGCTTCGGTCTTCATCCCGGACGCCTTGCCTTTGCCGAAGTGGCAACCGTAGAGGGCATCTAGTCGGACCTCATAAGCTTCCTCCGCACCGGAGGTACCTGCTTATTTAACGTCATTCAGCCTGACATGTTCAAATATAGCTTAATTGCTTTGTACTGTCAAGTACTTTTTAATTTTTTTGTTCCTGCCGGCTCTCATATGCCGCCCTAAAGGGACGGCATCTTTCTCGCCGGTTATGTAATGTCCGTGAGGGTGTGGGTTACTCGCCCGTCAATTCCCATGTCAATGGTGTAGGTTCTCGGCTTGTGCCCGATACTGGCTTCAATGTCGGCAAGGCTCATGCACGCAATCTCGTTGCCCCACGGAACCACCTTCCCGTCCACGTAGATGTCATACGGGCACTCTTCTTCGGCAGTGATGCCGAAGCAGTCAAGTTCCCCCTTGAAGTCTTTGAGGACTTCTTCGTACCCGTCCTCGGCCTTGACGAGACGGGTGTGGTACAGCGGGCACCCGCAGTTGTCGCCCGTGTCTCGGTCATCCACGAGGGACGCAATTTTGTAGTTCTGCTTAATCTGTTCCATTTTTAACTCCTTTGTTTGTTGAACAATTCCACGGTGTATCCCCGTGTCCCCGAGTTCAGGGGACATCGGATACACGGTTGGACTTTCATTTCCCGATGAGGCACAGCCACAGAGTGACCATGTCCGCCAGCAGCACTTCCGTCCAGCTCGGGGCGGCGCTGAACAGTCCGCGCACCACCCTCGGCGCACGGCGCACGGGCGCGATGTAGTTCCTATCTGTCCTCATTCTCGCCCCCTTCCTTCAAGATCGCCCCGTTCTCCACGAGGTACTCGTGTAGCTTCTCGGACACCCTGTACTCCTTGTCGCCGATGCGGTACAGGCGCACGGGGTAGCTCCCCTTGCCGCTCTTCACGGTGCCCACTATCCCGTCCGACACCGACACCCCGTCCGCGTCCATTATCAGCTTCACGAGGCGGTCGTGGTCGGACTTGCACTTCTTGAAAAAGTCGTTCCTGCTGAATTCCATAAAATCCTCTCTTTTTCCTTTGTGTCCCCACGTTGTATCCCCGTGTCCCAAATTGTAGGGGACACGTGATATACGGTGGGACACCAGGAAACTAGTTTCCGGTGCGCCCTAGGGACGGGGTGCCCCTAGGGTGCCGGACTATGTTTTTAAGGTTCCACCATCCTTGCGCGTCCGTCCCACCATTCCTTGGCCACCGTCTCGGCTTGGTGTCCGGCGAAATACGGGTTCTGTGCGAAAATCAATGTTTTTCCGTCTACCTCGGTGTCCACGAACGGATACCATCCGTCCGAAAGCAGGTATTCCTCTTCCGTTGCGATTTCGTCGGTTTCAAAGGTCACCTCGTAGTGCTTCATTGACTTGATGGATTCAATTCCTTGCATATATCACCCCTATTCGTTCACGATTCTGTTCGCCACCCTGTGCAGTTCCGGCACGTAGGCATAGACACGGAAATGCCCCTTGGAGTAGTTCAGCTCGCCCCACTGATGGGCGACTGTCGGGTTCGGAAAAGTCCTGCCGTTAAGGTCGGAAAGCCATTCGCCTGCTGCGTAGGTCTCTTCCCTTCCGGTAATCTCGTCGGTTCGGTGCCCGATGAACTTCCCGCGCCACTTCTCCCCCTGCACCATGTAGCGCACGGAAGGGAACATGGCCTTCAAGGTCTCGTAGGGAAGCATCTCTATCTTCCGTGAGTTCGCCATTGCCACCATGTCGTTGTTGCCCATTATGAACTCCTTTTGCTGAACATTCCCATGGTGTATCCCCGTGTCCCAAATTATAGGGGACATGCGATACACGGTGGGGCGCGGGTCACCGACTGCAGTTACAAATGTTAAACCACTTTTATGTAAAACTATTTTAGCATATATCAAATGCCTTGCATTTTCAAATACTATAAGCTATATTTAGTTCCGTAAGTCATTGAAAACAATGCAGTACAGGAGATGAGCAG
>Ga0247610_10000799_pt1 | contig 42214 bp, 32 predicted proteins | sample 174DNAGHGhighgp2_FD_193483 | JGI IMG/M metagenome (GOLD analysis project Ga0247610, IMG submission 193483) | Sheep rumen microbial communities from Palmerston North, Manawatu-Wanganui, New Zealand - 1742 DNA GHGhigh gp2 | ecosystem: Host-associated > Mammals > Digestive system > Stomach > Rumen...
CTTCTTCACAACAATATTTCATATACGCATCATGCCATTCACCTGGATTATCTATTAAAGTCCCATAGTTTGCTCTAAATACTGTACAACAGTTTAGTCCACCATTTTCCTTTTTTGCAAATGCAAACTCAGCCAAAGTAGGATATCCATTTTGTGGAGTACTCCATGAACCTGCTGGATCATTTGATGTTATTACTCCATCATTATATGAACAATTTAAATTACATGAGCTAGCAGCTTTTCCTAAATAGAAACCTCTCATTCCTAAATCTGATGAATCACTTGTAAAATCACCAAGACTAGCATAGCTTGCGCTTCCACCATATTTATATACAAATTCTGTAGTTAATACTCCACTAAATCTATTCTTATTTGCATGGTTTTTAATAAGCGATAAAGCAGTAGCTTTATTCAATGGTAGTTTTAAATTTAAATATGCGCTATACCCTGTACCATTCTTTAATTCGCCACAATCTGTCGAATAAACTCTTGCCTTCGGGTCTTCTACTATACCGGAAATCTCCGAAATTTTCTTTCTAATATCCTCATCTATTTTTTCATTATATAACATCATTCCTAGATCAGTTACTGTTCCAAATAATGTATTAAACGAACCTTCTGTATACGAAGACAAACTTCCTTGACAAATGGTCATGCAGTTTTGACATGCGGCCGGCGCTTGAGTACATTGATTATAACATTGTTTATCACATTGATCTTTTGTCATTGCACCAGCAGTATAATATCTAACTCCCATCCCAATCATAGGTTCTTGGATAATATAAACTTCAATCTCTTTTTCGCATATTTTTCTAACCAAATTATCAAATTTATAAGGAGAAGTTTTATCTTTATTAAAATTATTTAAAGCAAGCATCAAATTTATCATATTAGATATTGCAGATGCATCATTTGTATTTTTCATACTGTTAAAAAAACTTAAAGCACTACTACAATTTGCAGTTTTAGGCTGTGGAAGCCCAGCTGCCCAATCGTATGTAGACCAATAGGTAACGCCATAATTATATAAAGTACATAAGTTTTTAAAATATGGCTCTGTAATTCCATCTGTTGCTTTATTATAAGTATCAAGAGGATCACCAAATTTAAATTGACTGCCATCTGAACTAGCAACAGCTAATTTAGTTTGATCACCACTACCGGCGTTATAATAAATATCAGTTGGAGCAGTTCCTTCAATAAAGTTTAAACTTTCACTAAAACCATAATCAGATAATAACTGACCATTTTGATCAACAACAGAGTATCTTATTCCCTTAAAGCCGTTTGTTTTCCAGCCTCCTGCATTTCCACCAAAATCGTTGTTTGTTCTATCATCACAATTTCCTTTACAATTATTTTCATATGATTTTCCGTATTTTCCACCACCATCAGTACAACGCTTTTTTTCACAATATGTAGAATAATATTCTACTCTATCATGTTCGGCATTTTGGTATTCTTTATCACAATTTTTAACATAACATTTGCCTCCATACCAAAAATAAGCACTTGTATCAGTATTCGCATTTGGGTCACAGCAATATTTCTTGTCATTAGATAAATATTTGTCTGGACAACGCCATTTATTTCCAACATTACCAGAACCTCCACCACCATCATCACCTATTCCAGTATCACTGTAACAATAATTGTGTGATGCAATCCATATACCACCTTTAGCAATACATGTAGCTTGATCAAGAAGTGCAAATACAGGTGTATATCCCACAAAAAATATAAATATTAAAAACAATATTTTGTTTTTCATTATTAATCACCTATTTCATATTTATCAATTGATATATTATTATCACCAAAAACATATACGAAATATAAATCATTTTTTATCATAAATTCTATTTTTGGTGAATAATTATCTTTTAATTCAGTTCTATTTATAAAAATTCTTTTAGATATTTTATTCTTGTTATAAATATCATATCCAATATAATCATCATTTTCTAAATTTATTATTCCTTTGTTTCCATCAAATGATAAATCAGATATATTAAACAATGGACTTTCTAACTGATCATATTCTACTTCTTCATCATCTTCATTTATTAAATAATTATTATAAAAAATTGTAGTAGAATCATCATCATTCATATTATAAATATTTACTCCTTTTTTTGCATAAATATATGCATTACTTCCATTGACCTTAATAAATTCATCTGTACCTAATCCATTTTTTAAAATAGGGAAAAGAGCTTTAGAATTTTTAGAATCAACATAAAAATAGAATAAAGAACCATTATCCATAATAAAATATACTTCATCATCTTTTGTAACAGATGTTTCTAAATGTCTAACATCGCCATAAAATACATCTTTTGTCAAATCAGATGTTCCTTCAAATAAATTTTTAGCTTTTTTTAAGTTAAAACCTATCTCATATAAATCAAATTCTTTTTCCTTAATTCTAAAAAATACAAATCTCTTTGAAGTCATGGCAAAACCTATAGAATCTTTGTCTATAGTCTTTTGAATTAATTGTTCATCACCTAATTTACCTTTTGCATCGATAATTCTTGCATATAAATTGTTATTCTTTTTATAAAACACATATGCTTTTTTATCTTTATAAAAAGCATCTATTACATCACATTTTAAATTTGATAAATCAAGAATCCATTTTGTCTTAGCATTTAAATCAATCAATCCAACATATGCTGATATTGAACTTAAAGTTGAATGAATTAGTAAATTATTATCTTCAGTCAATTTTATTTTTGAACCACCAACCATGAAATCTTTATCTACAAAATCGTTGTTAACTTTATTAACAATTTGAATTTTCTTAGTATCAAATGATTCAACTTCTTCTTGATTTATTACAGTTTCATATACTTCATCTTCTAATATATTTTGAACATACGCTTCAACTTTATATGTTCCATCAGATTTAACATATAAAGTATCCTTTAATGCAGTATTATCCTTCATAAAAAATATAACATACCCTAATCCACACAATAAAACTACTAACATAATTGAAGTTAGTATTACAGGTATATAACTCTTTTTAAAATTACTCTCTCTCTTATATCTTGCCATATAAATCTACCCTACTCTTATACATTATAAGTATAACAAATAAATATTAAAATAAAAATATTTTTTAATTAAAAGCATAAAAAAAGAGATAGCTGACAACTAATCTCTTCCTAGTTTAATAAATCAATAATAAGTGATAATTGTCAGGATTAACAATTATTATTGCTTATCTAAAATGAGTTTTCTTTCTCATAAGTACTTATACTTAGTAGTTAGATAAGTTAATACTAATAGTAATACATTTAGATAATCGATAAATAATTATTTAATACATATTTAAACATATTAAACATCCATTTATAAATTAATATTTTAGTTATTATAATTAATGTTTGGATAATTAAAATAATAACTATTATATTACTCTACTAAGTACTTTAATTATAAAATACTTACAATATTTATTCAATTGATATATTTACTATTTGCATATAGTTTACTATTTATAAACTATATGTAAATACGTGAAGTTAACTTATAAAATAGCAATTATATTTGTTATAATACTATTATAGAAGGTGATATAAATGGGTTCAAATTTATCCTTTAATGATTCAGAAGCAGGATTAAGAAAGACTGCACAAGTATTTGATGAATTTATGTATGATAATACCAATGGGATTATTGTTGATACAATTGAAGATATAAATAAGATTATAAAAAGTTTAGAAGATGAATGTGATGATTTAAATGTTTATTTTTCTAGACTATCAAGTACATATGGAAGTATAAGTAAATATGATGGAACAATTAATTCTATGAAAAGAGATTTTGCTAATTCAATGAATGATGTAAAAAGCAAATATAAAAAATTAATGAATGATTTTTCTTTAGCATTAATTGAATTAACATCTAGAGATAATCAATTATTTGAAGATTTACAAAAAATCTCAAATACTCTATATAGGAGGTAATTATATGGGCGTTATACATTATGACTTTGAAGGTGTTAAAAGAGCAACATCAAATGGTTCAGCTATTGCAAATAGCATGGAATCTGTTCAAGATAAACTAGTATTATTAAGAAAAAAACTAAATATATTAGAAAATCATTTTCATGGAAAAGGATATAAAAGTACTTTATATAAGAATTATGATGAATTATATAATGATATAGGTTCTGGCGGTTCTGGTTTTTGGAATACAATAAGTACAACTAGATCTTCACTTGATTATCTTTATAATGCAGCGTGTACTGATAAACGTCTATGGGATGAAGAACAAGAAAGATTAAGACGTGAGCGTGAAGAAAGAGAAAGAAGAGAACGTGAAGAAAGAGAACGTCGCGAAAGAGAAAAACAAGGAAAATAAAAGCAGATTATAAATCTGTTTTTTATTTTTATAGATTATAATTTTTATTCTATAGCATACCAGTTAAGTATATTTATTAATTATTAACAATTCTTTTACATACATATTTATTAATTTTATGCAGGATTTAGAATTTATTGATACAATAATAATAGGAGATGTTGTATATGGGAAAAACATATGACTACGATGCAATTATAGATGCAACTAAAGATTCTAGTAAAATTAGTAATCATTTAAATGCTTTATATGATGAAATAATAAACTTTAGAAAAATGACTACTGCATGTGAGGATGTATTTCATTCAAAAGATGAAGGAGTTATTAAAGATGCCTATAATTCTATTTATATGGCTCTTGGTAAATCAAATATAAGTGATCCTGAAAAAGGATATGGTATGTGGGGAGATTTAGGTTTATTAATTAGCATTTTAAATGAATTAAATAAAAATGCTACAACTGATAAATCTTATGATTAACAAGTTTTTTAACTTGTTTTTTATTTGCAATTAAAAAGGATACATAATATGTATCCTATTTTATTAACATTCCATTTTCATCTTTTGTAATGGTAGATGGCTTTTGTGGTTGAACTTTATTTTCACTTACCTCGTTAGAACTAACCGCATCTTGTTTCGGTTCGATTTCAATATTTGGGATATAATTAGCAACCGCTACGTCGTAAGTTAATGGTTCTAAATAAATCTCATGTGGTTTAAATGAACTATAATATTCCCTCCTATCAGGTTCTCCTGCACTTGTCAAATTCGATCCTACTAACGTTAATCCTGCTACTTCACCAGCAGCTATTAGTTTAGGTGCTGGACTTGGTGCCCTATATAAAGCCCATCCTGCAGCTTTTGCTGAGGAAGCTCTTGCTGCTGTAGATGCAGCCATAGCAGAAGAATACGTACCATATACTGTTAGCGCAGTTGGTACAGCAAAACCAACAAAATTGCCAGTTCCTCTTGTTGCTTGAAAATTATAAGTGCTATCCTTTAAATAATTTCCTGCTTGGGTATTATCATAAAATGTGTCATACATCCATTTATTATTTCCTTGGTTTATATAATCTGTTGTTTCATTCCACATACTATCAACCATTGGTTCCCATTTATAATTTGTACCAGCAAGTTTATGTTCCTGATATTTATCTAAACACCACATAACCGGTGTAGCAACAATAGTACTCGCTACTACCCCAGTATTCCATAATTCTTCTCCATATTGTCCGAATCCTTCAACTACTGATAAAGCTCCTGTACCAGCTGTAGCTAAAATGGATTTATTCGATTCAGAAGTAGCTGGAGTTTCTGTCTTTATTCCCAATTTTTCATTTATAGTTTCAATTTGATCTAAAGAAACTTTACTTTGAGAATTTAAATCCTGAAGTGTTTCTTCCATTGTACGAATGATTTGATCTAGTGTTGTTTTTAATACATCATAAGACCAATTAATTTTATCTATTGTGTGATTTAAATCCTGTGGATATTTATCTGATATTCCATATTCATCTATTATTTCTTTTATATCACTACTAATAAGAGATATATGTCCTTCCATATTTTTTAAAGACTTTTGCATTTCATCTAAATAAAATGGTGTTCCGCTTCCTAAATCAGTATCAAACATGAATTCAGTATAATTTTGTGCGTATCTTTCTTGATAAGCTTCTGTCTTTAATACTAGCATGTTCATCACATACCTTCCTATTATTATAAGTATAACATATTAAATAATTACAATTATAAATTATCGATTTATTAACAATTCTTTTACATAAAAAAGCACCCTACACAGGGTGTATTTTTAATCTAAAACGCTTATACTAATTGGATCTTCATCTAGGACTATCTTATTTCCTTTAGATTGTTTTTTTCCAAAAAGTGATACATTGCTTTTTTTGTAATTAGCTATTTCAGGATCTTCACTTAGTACTATAGTCTTTCCACTTTTTAAATTTATACTAATTGGGTCTTCGTCTAATACTAATCTACCTTTACTCTTTATCGGATCTTCATCTAACACTATTCTATTACCAGAAGATGTATTATATGAAATAGGATCTTCATCTAATACTAATTTTTTTCCTTTTGGTAATTCAATAATAAATGGATCATCATCAGAGATAAACGCGATGTTATCTTCATATCCAGACCATGGTGCTGGTGTGTATAATCCATTTAATTTAGATTCAAGAATAGCTATATTATTACTTCTTATTTCATTTTTAACTGGATCTTCATCTAATATAATTTTTCTACCAGATTTTGTTTCGATAGATATTGGATCTTCATCTAATACTAATTTTTTTCTTTTTAGAACTGGATCTTTATCTAATACTATCTTTCTACCTGTAACTGTTCTATATGAAATAGGATCTTCACTTAGAACTATTTTCTTTCCAGATTTTGTTTCTATTATAAATGGATCATCAGTTATAACATATGAAGAATCAACATTTTTCATACCATCTTTAAAGTCATTAAGAACAATCTTAACGTCTTTGTTAGATAATCCACATTTATTGCTTACTTCATTTACTACATCATCTTTAAATGATATTAATCCATTTAAAACAGAAGTATAAAATGTAGATGCAATTCTATCTTTTTCTTCTAAATTTTCATTAGAATATTTAGTATTTAATTTATTGATATCAGTTATAGTATCTACAATAATATCATTCAATTCATTTATATACTTTGTCATCTTAATCCCTCTTATTCTTTATTTAATAGGTATCTTACCATCCTTTAGGAAGGTTGTTTCCCCAATAATCAAGCCAACGAGCATATTGATCTCTATATGCTTGAGTTAGAGTATTATCTGTATCTTTATAAATAGCCGGACCATTAGATGTATTAGATTCTTTTATTCCGGTTCTATCTAGATAATATTGATATACATCAAATCCATATTTTTCATTTAATGCTTGTACATCAGGAGAATCATGTCTTAAATAGTATGGGTTTTCATTTCTATCCTTAGGTGGATTATTCATTAATTTTTGCATTTCATAAAGTGGTAATGAGTTATAATATGTTTCATAACTTGAAGCCATTTTTGGATCAGATATATAACTTTTTGCATCTTCTGGTTTTACATTACCATGAACCATGTCATAATTAAATGCATATTGTGCAGCTTGTTGTTCGCTTGTACAACGAGACGCAAAACTTTCTGGACTCATATTATACTTACTTGCATTTGATAAATCACTTGTCGTAGTACCTATTTGCCAATTCCTCATTTCATCTTTTATATAACTTGGCATTAACAATCCTTCACCAACAGCGCTACGATGTTCTAAAGCACTTTCATTTTGTCTATTTCTTACAACTTCAGTATAGTTAGTTGCAAGTCCTAATCTAGACATATCTAAATTTCCATTTTCGTCTGTATATTTCATTAATATATTTCTATATGTTTCGTCATTTGGATTTTCTCTTGCATTAATAACTGCGCTTAAGAAAGTATCATAAAGTTGAATTTGTTTTTCTGTTGCATTTGGATTGTTTCTTTTATATTGTTCTAACATTCTAGTTCTATCTTCTTGTGTGTTACACTTTGTTCCAGCATAAACAAGATTTCCATTTTCATTAAATACGCTACCTGCATTTTGTAAACGTATATCTATATAGTTTTGAAGTTCATCTCCGCTTAAAACTAAAGCAGCTTTCTCAGGACTTAATACATAATTTGCTAAATCTTTTTGTTCTGCATCTGTTAATTGTGAAAGTGGACTATCATTATACGTAACTCCCCCCATTGTTACAGAATTAGTAGCTGTTTCCTCACCTTGAGATGCTAACAATTCTTGATTACCTCTATAAGTGCCATCTGCCCCAGGTCCTAATGCAGCTAATCTGTCATTACTTATTGTAGCTATTTTGTCAGAAGCACCACGATCTTCTATATAAGAATAGACAGCCTCATCACCAATTTCAACTCTAGCTAAAGACGTATTTAAATCCTCAAGCATTGTTTTAAATGTATCATTACTTTGACTTAATGATTCAACTGTTGCTTGTAATATATTTAATGAATTAATATATTCGTTATAAATACCTTCTATGTTACTTGCCATAGATTGAAGGCATCTATCTGCATCATCTAAATATTTTGCTTCTGTATCAGTTTGAGATAAATGACTTTCAAAAAAGTTAGTTACTTTATTAAAACATTCAACTAAACAAAGAATATTTTTATCTTGTTGTTGAAAGAACGCAATTAAATTTGATGAATCGCCTGTTGAAGGTAAATATATACCATCCTCAACTTCTGTAGTCAAATTCAACTCAAAATCTTCTGCTTGTTTAACCCCACCATATTGGTTAATTGCTTTATTAAATAATTCAGGATTTTTTTCAATAACATCTTTTATAGAATTTTCTGATACTTCTTCACCTTTATCAGTTAACTCTTTATATTTTATATTTTTATAAATAGTATTCATTAAAGAAATTAAATATCTTGTATCTGCTAAAATACCACTATATGTTTCAATACCTCTTTGATCATATCCTTGAGTTCCAATATAACTAGCCATATTTTCATATACCTTAGTTATTTCTCCACCTGCTTTTCCGTGAAAAGCTTCTTGACAATAATGGAACATTATTAAAACAGATATTATTGTTTCTTGAATATTTGGTTCACTATCAGAACCTGTTCCACCTATTGTTGGAGCAATTTTACCATTGAACATTTCTAAGGCTTCTTCATAACTAATAGTTACTTTGTTATTACCCATATCTATAACACCTCTAGTATAATTTTAACATGTAAAATATAAATTTAATACAAAAAAAAGAATAATTTATTCAATTATTCTCTTTCTTTACATTTTTATAGTTGACCTTCGTCAATCTTTTTATCGTTTTCTGCGTTTTCAGCAATAAGTTCACCTAGAGCAACAATATTCCATACTGCACCCCAAATACCAGAAACTTGTGAACCATTATCATATCCAATAGTATTGAAAACATTTTGATATGTTTGTCTTACTCTTGAGTTTGAACCTTTACCATGATAATTAGTTTCAGTATCTTGAACTTTTTTTGTTAATTTTGCAATCTTTTCTTGTAAATTAGAAATGCAATTATCTAATCTTCCGCCTGATTTTGTTTCTTCAATAACGGCGTCGAAATCATACTTCTTTTTCATCTATATTATTCCTTTCTTTTCAATTATTTTAGAATGATCCTGCTTTTGAAATAGAACTATTAAGTTGTTCAATATTTTGTTGAGAAGCAGTATCCACTTGTTTATGAGCAGCAACTTGATCTTTAGATTCTTTAACAATTGCATTAATTTGGTTTTGGCATAAACTTACTAAACTTTTTAATTTAGCCATATTGTCATTTAATCTTTCTTCGAATCCTGAAAAATCATCGTAGCAATTTTTAATTGTATTAAATTCTTTAACTACGTCTTCAATTGCTTGATTTACTTCCTCCATAATTTTAGAAATTTCATCAAAATCTGCTGTAGTTATATCAAAATCATATGTAAAGTTATCAAATGTTTGAGCATCTACAGCTGCTGAGATTGGTGAATAATTTAATTTACTCATATTCTTCCTCCTTTAGTATTATCTTCATTATACATTTCAAAAAAAAGAATGTAAATTTTTTTCGTTAATATTTACATTCTTATATACATTAGTAATAACACAATTTAGTTCCGTTTTTAATATCGGTTTCATTTACTAATTTATTTTTATCATATATTTTTCCTGTTTTTTGATTGATCAAAATAGATGTTGGTTTGCTTGTATAATTAGGATAAATATTTTCTTGAATTATTTTATCTAACATTTGAGTGACAAAATATACGGTTTTGTTATAAGGTATATTTACATCAAAAGTACATTCAAATACAGGAAATGATACTTCACACACTACCTTATACTTCATCTTCATCACCCTTTTCAACTTCAGTATATTGAAGAATTTGCGAATAAACGCCTTTTCCATTTTGAACTATGTATCCCATATTTTCAGGAAGAGCATCTTTAACTTTAATATCTTTAGAATTGATATCTATTGATGTTTGAGATTCATATGTATTACCAATTAATACGCCATGGGAATCCATAAGTATTTTTTGAATTCCTTTGTCTCTTGCTATATCTTTGAAATCACTGGCTGTATCTGCAACAACGAAATCAAATAATCCTAATTCTCTTGAGTAATCAACAATAGTCATGAAATCATCAAAATCAGATTCAAGTATTTTAGTAACACTTGATGCTTCATGTAAAACTATTAAACTTCTTCTTGGTGCTTTATATTCATTTTTGTTATCTAATTTTTGATATTTTTCATATTCTCCATTTACATATATTTTTAAATTATTATATGTATTTTTTATTTCATCAATTGGTACATATTTTATCTTAGTATATCTTTCTGATTTCAACATATCATTTCCATCAAATAAGTATACTCTTGAATCAGTATCATTAGCTAATGTTTCTAATTCTTTATATAGAACTTTAACATATTCAGTTAATACAAATCTCTTTGGTGCAAGTATTAATGTTCCAAAGTTCTTTTGGAAATCAAAATAGTATGGAGCAATTTCAGATTTTGAATATCCAACACATATTTTGTTTTTATTAATTTTAGTTGCATCAATTGAATTCATATTAATTGTAGGTGGAATCATTGGAATTTCAATTGCTTTATTCTTATAGTATTTAATTAATTGATCACATACAGCTTTAACTGTTTGAACTAACTTATCTGCAGTGATAATTGTTGATGCTTGAAATTCATAAGCTACTCCATCTAATTCAATTAAACCTCTACCTTTAAGATCTTTTATAGTTATTCCTCTTGCAGATTTACCAATTACTGATGAATAATCATCATCAGATTGTTTCATTGCAATAGACTTAACAAATGATTGTTGCATCTTACTCTTTAATCCATTTTTATCAATAGAACTTACTATAAAGATTATTCCATATTTAGCACATTCTTTAAATAATGGTTCTAGTGAATCAAATGTATCTGGAAGTAATTCCTTAAAGTTATCAACATTGTTAATAATGAATACTAATAAGCTATCTTTTTTCTTAGAATATTTAATAAATGATTCGTAGTTACCACCAAATTCACGATATTCTTTTCTACGTCTTCTATATTCTTTCCATGCAAATCTAAATGTATTCTCAATCTTATCAATGTTAGATTGGAATGCAACTCCACCTACATGTGGTGCAGTCTCAAACATTGAGAATGTTTCAGCACCAAAGTCAAGTAAGTATAATGATACTTCTTGTGGAGTATAATTTGTAATTGTTGAATATATTAATGATTGAAGAAGCATTTCTTTACCTGAACCAGACATACCAGTTATATAAATATTTCCTTCATTTAAGTTTAATTGTAATAATCCTTGAGATTGTTTATATGGATTATCATATTCTCCAATTATTGGTTTTATTTCAAATGGAGTTCTCTCAAAAGGATATTTTTTCTTTAAACTATCAACATATATTTCTCCTGGTAACGCATCTAACCAAAGTTTTCTTATATTAAAATGATGTTTTTCATTTAATGATGAAATATATAAAATAATATTTAATAATTCTTCACCGTGAGCATCTTCTTCTGTATTTTTAGACGGATCAACATAATCAAATGAATTGATTACTTCACCTGATTCATTTAATAAATCAAGTGATGTTTCAATTTTTTTCTTAACTACATTAGTAGGTTTATATTTAGCACCTGAATATGCTGATTGACCAAGAGCAAATACTTCATTTAAACCAACTTGGAAATAGAATGCTCCAGTTTGATGTAAGAATGCAGCATCAGGTACTTTTAACATGTCATTTGAATCTGCTTTATCTTGTACACGTAAACAAACTTTAAATCTCGAGTTAGACCACATTTGTTCATCAACAACACCAGCTGGTTTTTGTGTTGCAAGGATCAAGTGAATTCCAAGTGAACGTCCAATTCTGGCAATTGAAACAAGTTTTTCTAGGAACTCAGGTTCTTGTTGTTTTAATTCGGCAAACTCATCACTTATTATAAGTAAATGAGATAAAGGTTCTTCTAACATACCTTTTCTATAATATTGTTGATATTTATAAATGTTCATTGATGAATCATTCAATTTTTCTCTGGCATCATTAAACATTTGTTGTCTTCTCTTTGACTCAGCATCTAAAGATGCAAGTGATCTTCTTATTTCTGATTTATCAAGGTTTGTGATTGTACCAACTAAATGTGGTAAATGCATCCCGGTTTCTTTGTTATCAAATGATCCTGCAAGGCCACCACCTTTATAGTCGATAAGTACGAATTGTACTTCTTCAGGTGAGAAGTTAATTGCAAGAGATAATATGTAAGTAATAATCCATTCAGATTTACCAGATCCAGTAGTACCTGCAACTAATCCATGTGGGCCATGAACTTTTTCATGAATATCCATATAGAATAATTCACCAGATTGATCTATACCAACTGGAACAGCAAGTGAATTAACAGGATTGTTTTCTTGCCATCTATCAAATGAGTTTAATTGTTCTACATTACCAACTCCATACATATCAAGGAATCCAACACTTTTTGGAAGTTCATGTTTATCAAGTGGAATATTAACATATATATTAGATAATTCTTTAACACAATCTTCTACATTTACTGTTTTATTGAAATCTGCTTTAAATTGACTTTGATTTTCAATTCTTAAATCATTTTTAAATATTCCTGATTTATCTTCATCAATATATATAAATGAAGAACATTGATTTGGAAGATTTGCAATTCTATCATTTTTAATAATTATAGAAAAACCTAAGTTAGCTCCCATACCTAAAACTGCAGCAATACCAGGTAAATTTCTAGTACTTTCAATGTTATCAGTAATAATTAAGTAATAAGGTTTAAATGCTGTATAACTAACATTATCTTTTGCATTTTCAGATCTATCTTTAATTATTTGTTCAAGATAATTAGATAGTTTTTTTCTTTCCTCACTTGTTGATGCAATGAATCTTGTTTGATGACCATTGTCCCAACAATAAGGAGCAAACTTCATGTATGTCCAATCTTTAACTTTTGATTCATCTGTAAAAATCATGATTTTTAATTCTGAATAGATTTGGAAAGTCATGATTTGAAGTAAAACACTTTCAAAGAAACTCTTTAATAAACCACGATTACCTACAACTGCAGTTACTCTATTTTCTAGGAAAGATGTAGTTAAAGGCATCTCTGGTATAAACTTGTATTTCTTTACTAAAGACTTAGCATCATCCATCAAATCAGAATCCGATGTTGAGAAATCTTCTTCTTTAATCCCCATATCAATAGCTGGTTCAACCATACCTGTTCCAATTCTTACTGATAAGAAGTCTTGATCATATAAAGTCTTTTCCCAAAGAGTTCTTCTTCTCTTATAAATAATATCTTGGCATGTTTCTAATGAAACGTTGTTTTCGATTAATATTTGCTTTTGTTCTTCAACAATTGAAGCTAATTCTTTATCTTTGTTTTCTAGATATTTTTTATAACTTTTAATTCTTAATATTTTATCTCTTCTAGCTTGTCTTTTAGCATATCTATTTGTTAAGAAAGGCCATAGATATGATGAAACAAGTGAGAATATTGAAACTAATAAACTTGGAAGTGACCTAATCAATGGTTGACTAGATGTTGCGATGTTCATTGCAGTTTGAGATAAACTAACAAGTGAAGTTACAACCATGGTCATTTGTGGTCCAATTGTTAAAAGAAGTGGTTGAGTTTTTGGTTCCTCAAACACAGGAGGTGGTTGGAATGAAACCGCTCTTGTAGTTAATTGAGTCCTAAATCTTGGAGATCTTTGGAATTCTTCTTTAGGATTAAATACTTCTTTTTCACTTTCCATAAACATTGCATTATCTGATAATTCTTGCGAAAATGCTTGTCTATTAAATAATGATTGATTATTAACAGATAAACTAATATTTTTTAATAAATTGTTAATTACTAAGAAATTAGATAAACAAACTACTTTTAAACCATAAGAAAAAATTATATCTCCATGATTTATCTTTTTTCTTTTTACTAATCTATCATTAACAAAAACATAGCCGTCTATTGTTTCTAGATACCAACTTGTACCATCATAAGTTATTTTATATTGATTGTTTTGCATATAAGGAGACGCATAAACAATATCATTTCCTGAACCTTTACCAACTGTAATAGTCTTATTCTTAGCTTCTACTTCTAATAAGTTTTCAGATGAAACTAAATAAAAATAAACCTGAATTCTTGAATTGTCATATAAATTAACTAATTCAATATTTGTAAACATTTCTACTACAGCTGAATTAACTGTTTCTTGTCCATTTAAAAGGATTGCATAATCACCATTTGTATTGAAAATCCATTTGCCATCTGCAAATACAAAATTTCCAACTACAGTATTATAGTTGTCCCTTATTTGATAATTACCACTTGTGCTATTAATATGCATCTTTGACATTAAGTTATTTTGAATAATTGTAATTATCATAGCAATCCCTTCCTATTCTATTCAATTTTATCATTTTATAAATTTAAAATAAAGTGTAAAATATGAAAAACATTTAGGTATTTTTATTTATAACTATGATATATTAATTGTATAAGGAGATGTTATTTATGAATAATACAAATGAACAACCAATTAATAATAATTTAAATAATTCGGCAATCATTCCTCAAGTACCTAATACTAGCGTACAACCTGCGAATGTACCACCAACAATGCAACCTGCTAATCAACCACCTCAAGATGTTGTAGCACAAGCACCAGTTACTCCTGCAGCTCCTGTAGCTCCAGTTGAAGCTGCACCTGCACAAGAACCTGCTCCAGCACCAAGTGGTTCAACTAAAATTGTTTTAGATGAAGATCCAATTATTAAACCAATTGAAGCATCAAATATTTCTTTAGCTTCATTAACTGGCGCTCCTGCACCTGAAAAAGAAGAAGCAAAAGAAGAAATGCCAAAAGAACAAACTGGTAATATAACATTCTAATAAAATCATGAAAATGATTGTTTATACGTGTTAACCAATTTAACTAATTATTTATTTAATATTATTTTTATAATATAATTAATATAAGAATAGGAAGTGTGAACATGGAAAAAATAAACAAGAGTTTTTCTGATTTTTTTTATTTGCACTTTAATATTCAAAAATGGAAAGCAATCATGGATTCTGCATTAAAAATATTAATTCCTTTTATTATAATATATCTAATTATTTTTACGATTAGTCTATTTAAAATATTTAAAAAGGAAAATATAAATCCATTATTTGCACTTGTTCCTATTTATAGATTTTATTTGTATTATAAAATAATTGGATTACCATTTATTTTATACTTTATTCCAATTGTTAACGTGGTAATGTTTATAGCTAGTCCATATAGATTAGCTCATCAATATAAATGTAATGATTTTATAAAAGCTATATCTATTTTTATACCTTTTATTATTATACCTTATATAGCATTCTCTAAATTAGAAAATAGAGATAAACCTATTACATTTAAATATTATAAGAATGAAGAAGATATAGATAATTTAGAAAAAAAACTACTCAACAATGATGAAGACATTTATGTTGAAGATGAAGATAAATATGTCGCTGTTAAAACAAATAAAAAGAATGAGATTAAATCGGACGATTTTATTGATCAACTAGACTATAGTAAATCAACTGATGAATACGTTGATGATGAAGAATTAATTCAAGAAACAAAAGTTGAGGAAATTCAAGAAGAACAACTTGAAGAAGAAGTTCAAGATAACAATGAAGAGTTTGAAGAAATTGAAGATGAAGAAAATTCCGGAAATGGAAATATAATTGATCAATTAGATGAAAAATTATCTGAAGATAAAAATGAATTAAAATTAAATACAAATATTAAAGATTATCAAGAAGAAGCAAAAGATAAGATGGATATTGCCTTCGGTGGTGAACAAGAAAAAGCTAAGATAAGTGTTCAAACAAAAGAGGAAGGATATTTATGTCCTAAATGTGGAACTAAATTAACAGGTGGAGAAAAAACTTGTCCTGGATGTGGAAATATAATTAAAGGATGATATAAATGTTAGTAAAAAATAATCATGAATATAGAAAAATTACTAAGATTGAATACAATAATAAATTGTTTCAATTGTTTTTAGATGATTATAATAAAATGGCATTTCTTGAAATTAATAAAAATGGTGATTATATATATCCCGAATTATTAGATGTAATTGCATTAGCTAAAAGTATAAAGAGTAAAGATAGATTTTTATATTCTAAAACTGATGCTCCTCACGTTGTTAAAAAATATAAATTTATCCCTAAAGTATTATATAAAGGAGCTATATATGCATTAACTGTATCATTGTTAACAGCATGTGGAGTTAAAGAAAATAAACCAGTACCTACTCCAACACCTGAGCCTACTCCAATAGTTCAACAACAAACGGTAGTTGAAGAATATGACGATACTATTTATAGAGAAATAACAGATGGATTTACTGAATATTTATCACCTGCAGATGATGAATACGATTTAAATTGGAAATATGATTATTACAAAGAAAGAAATGTAACATATGTATGTGATTCAAACGCATATGAAAAAGTATTCGGCTATTCTAAACCAACAAAAGAAGAATTAATTGAAATACTAAATCAAAATGATAAGATTGATCCTCAAACAAAAGAAGTTATTGAAGATTTCTTAAATAAATGGTTTGAATTATGGCCTGAAAGTGATTTTTCAGTTTTAAAACATAACTTATCAGATATGGAAATTATAAAAATAAGTGAAGAAGAATTATATCAGTTAACTCATACTCCATCAATTGTAGCTTGTTATAGCCAAAAATATAATGATATCTATATAAATAATAATTCTGATTATTTAAATAAAAATTCAGAAGATTATATAATATTCATTCATGAATTAATACATGCCTGTAGAAATACACATATTATAGAGAATTCAACTGAAACAATAGCAGCATTTCACAAAATAGATGAAATGGGATTATATGACGATGAAGCCTTAGTAAATGTTTTTGCAAAAAAAATACAGGGTAATACAGTTGATTTATCAACTTATCCATTGCAAACTAATTACTATGATATTATTACAAATGCAATCGACTACACAGGTGAAGAATATATGAATCATTCTGTTAATTATTTAATAGAAAAAATGGATAATTATATGAATGATGATAATTATGCTTATCATATTGTAGGTTTAATCGATCTTCAGGGAAAACTTCGTTATGATGGATATAACGCAATTACCACATATGATAATTTTTATGAATTATATAATTATATAATTGACATTTATTGCAAATCTAATTATAAAGACGAGTCGAATTCAGATACTGTTTTAAATGGATTCGATGAATTTTGGAACAAAATATCTTTTGGGATTACTGGATATCATCCATATAAAGGAATCAAAGAAGATTACATGAGAAAATTATATACAAACTATGTTGAAGAACATTATTCAAATAGTAAAACATTATAAAAAAAGAAGCAAATGCTTCTTTTTACTTTGTTTTCTCACGATTTTTTACAATTATTTCATCAACTACTTCAGGATGCTCCTTTTTTACTTTATCCCAAAAATTTGGATCTTTAGTTTTGTTGTATTCTGCTATTAATTTAAGTTTTAATTCTAATAATTCTTTTTTATTCATATTTAATCACCTAACATTTTCAATAATTTTTCATAATCAATACCACTTACTGTTTTTTCAACAGGACCATAATCAGCATTTGAAATTTTATAATTATTTACTTTCTTTTGCATTATATCTCTTAATTGTGCTATTGCTTCAGTATTGTTGCTTTGTTTTATTTCATCTATATACCTAGTAATTGAACCTTCTATTTCAGTACTGTCAAATAAACCAGCCATACTAGCATGTCCTGCATCAGCAGTTGCATTAACCGTCATTTTAACAGATTCATCGACATTTAACTTAAAGCCCGAAACATTTGATTCATATAAATCAATTGCTTCAACTAAATCATTTACATTACGTGTTGAATTAAAACTACTTATTGATTGATTTATTTTATTTAAATTGTTTTGCGCTAATTTAGCAACATCTACTTCAACAATTGGTATTCCCCAATCAGCTGCAGATTTTATACTGTTTTGTTTAATTGTTTCATCCATATCAGAGAAAACTACAACATAATCTGGTTTTACATTATTTCTATCTACAACAACTTCATTATAAACACGAGTTGAATTACGTCCTAATGAATCAGCTGGCATATAGTATTCTTTATTTCCAGTGCCACCTGCATTATATTCAGCAATATGTGAATTAATATCAGCGACACCCATATTTCTAATGTTATCCGCAGAAACATTAGTATATCCGTATAATACTCCAGATCCTCCTACAGGAGCACATCCTATATTTTCATTACTTATTAAAGACGTTGCAAGCCCTGATGTTTTTGTATCTAATAATTGATTATATGTCTCAACATAACTATCATTTATTAATTCTTTTCTTCCTTTATATCCAGTATCACTACTATGTACCAACATAGTGAAATCATCATCTACTGGTATAATCTTAACTTCTTTTCCATCATACATTTCAGTTCTATAACTTCTATTAGAAAGTGAATAATTAGATGCCGATAATGATTCTTCAAAAGTTCTAAAATATGCTTGTTTTAGATTATTATCAATACTAGCAATTTCTTCTGGATTTACTCTCATGACTTGAGAATCATATATTTGTTTAATTGCTTCCGGATTATCCAGATTAACAATATCGTCTAAATCTTTTAGGAATTGTACTTCTCTTTCAATACCATCAATTCCTCTTGTTCCAAGTAATTCATTCATATGAGAGCCATATGTATCTAATAAACTTCTAGCATGTCTTATATCCATTGAATAATATTTATTTAGTAAAGTTGATTTCATCTCATCTAGATATTTGCCTCCTGTTATAGTTGCAAATTTATATTCATCTTCAAATTTTTTATCACAATAAGATGCAATATCATCATAATATTTATCCGAAAATGAAACTTTTTCTGAAATACCACTATATTTTTTTCTTAAAATATAATCCATCACATTTGATTCATCTATTTCTCTTATATTATCAAATATAAAACTTTCTTCAAATAGATAATTAATAGATTGTTTTGTAATAAGATCCGTTGTATTTAAACTATTATCTTTTAAAGCATTAGCATAAATTCTTTTTAAATGTTCATAACTTTGTGGATGATTTTCTTTTAACGTATATAATTTATCTGTTAAATCTTCAAATTTTCCAATCTTTAACATAAAGTCATCACCAAAGTCTGTAACTAATTGTTTATCTAAAGCCTTATAATTAAATGTTGTTCTATTTATATCATTAGCGGCATTTAATTTAGCTAAAAGATTTGTATCAAGATCTCCTCCATTTAACATAGCATATATACTTACAATTTTTGAGTTCTTCATACCATCTGTTTTTATTATAGGTGATACAGTTCTTTGTGCATCTTTTATAACATCAACCAACATTTCTGCTGAAGCTGGATCATATGCACTTAAATTATTATAAAACGAAGTAATTGTATTTAATTCTTTTGGAAAGAACATTGGAGTATAATTTTGGAAAGCACTAAACATTTTTGGATTATCAAATCTTCTCATTACTTCATCATATAATTCTTTTGTATGATATTCACTAGAGAAAAATTTCACTAAGTTTTCATCAGTTAATTGTGAAACAAATTCTTTGTTTGATAATACTGGTGATTCTTTTAACAAACCAACGTCTGTTCTTGCGAAATCCCAAGCCGAATGAGCCATTGCATCTTGTTGCTTTAATAAATAATCTAACGCTGCACTCTTAACTTCTGTTGAAACATCAGGTGAACCATAAATACCTACTAAGTAATCTGAAGATAATTTTTTTAAATCTTTTAGTTGTTCATCTACGGACATTTCACTAAATTTTTTCGCATAATCTTTAGCAGTAGCTTTACCAGTTAGTCCATCAGCTACTGACCTTTCTCCTACTTCAAATTTATTCAATTCTGCTAATCTATCTAGTGTACTAGCTACATTTGGATTTTGTCTTAATAGAGCTTTAGTTGAATCATCTAAAGAATTAAATTCTCTAAGTCCTATTTTATCAATTATATTTTCTAATTCTAAATTATTAACATTTACTTTATCCATAGATGATATAGAATTTAACATGTTCTTTAAATCTGATGTATTATCTAGATTTTTAAATGCTCTATTAATTATTGCTTCTTGTTCAGAAGGAGGATATTTCTTTAAAAAGCTAGATATATCATCAACAGATCTATTTCTCATCATTGCATCTGAATAAAAGTCTAAATTACTTTCAAAATTCTTTGCATGAACTGATTTAGCAATTCCATCAAATGCTTCTCCTCCCGCAGAAAAGATTCCACCAATTGCTGCTTGAGTTCCTACGTTCTTCCATCCACCATCTTCATTAAATATTTGTGAATATCTTGATACAATACCATCATTTTCTGTAAATTCTCTGTAATTACCATTTTGATCGTATGTACCATCTTTATAAATCATTTCTAATCCTGGATTTACTATTCCTTCCAAACCACTGTCTGCTGTATCTAATAATACTCTTAATCCAACATTTGCAAGTTTACCCTTAAATGGGTTTAATCCACTTATTTTTCCACCCAATAACATTTGGCCAGCATTCCAAGCTCCATATGCACCACCATATGTTAATACTTTTCCAACACTTGCTCCTGAGGCGGCGGCTTCAGATGTTCCATGGCCAAATCCTGCAATACCGGATACTACCGCAGCTGTTTTTGAACCAGCTGAAAAAGCTGCTACTACCCCACCACTACTGGCTGCTGCCCCTGCACTTGCACCAGCCGACGATGCTGCAACTGTTGCACCTCCACTTGCAATACCTATTGCTATGGATGGTGCAGCATATCCTATTCCATTTCCTACACTTCTTGTAGTATCGAAATTATATGTTGAATCTTTTAAACCACTTAATTCATTATCATATGCAGAGTCCCACATCCATTTATTTTCATTTGTTGAAATATGGTCTAATGTGTCTCCCCACATGCTTTTTGTTAGTGAATCCCATTTTCCACCTGTTATTAAATATGCTCCACCATCAACTAATCCTGTTACTGGAGTCCATAAAACTGTACCGGCTACTTCTCCAGCATTCCATAAGTCTTGACCAAAGTTTCCAAATCCTTCTATTAAACTTAAAGCTCCTGTTCCAACAGTTGCCAAGACACTTTTATTGGCAGCTGATTCTTCAACTTCTTGTGTAGTTAATCCCAATTTATCATTTATAGTTACTATTTGTTCTAATGATATTTGACTTTGATTTCTTAAACTTTCTAAATGATCTTCCATCGTATCAAGAATTTGTTCTAACGTTCCTTTTAATACATCATAAGACCAATTAATTTTATCTATTGTATTATTTAATTCTTTTGGGTACTTATCTGAAATACCATATGTATCAATTATTTCTTTTATATCATTGCTTATTGAAGCTATATGTCCTTCCATATTATTTATAGACTTTTGCATTTCAGCTAAACAATATGGTGCACCACTTTCTAAGTTAGCATCAAACATGAATTCACCATAATTTTGAGCATAACGTTCTTTATAAGATTCAGTTCTTAATGCTAACATAACTCCCACATACCTTCCTATTATAATTAGTATATCATACTAATTTTATTTAAATATGAGTTATAAAAAAATATTTAAATTTTATATAAAAAAAATTTTAACTTTTACACTTTTTCAAAAAAAAATGTAAATAAAAAATAATATCTATTTCTAGATATTATTTCCATGATTTTTTTATTGCTCTCAATAATCGATCATTATTATTAGCATAATATTCGGATGGATTAACACCAAATCCATTTTCACCTTCATATGCCTTTATAAATGACCTTACAGGATCAACAATAAATGATTTATTATTTGCAGTTACTATTGTATAAGCATGGCCACCTTCATTATTTAAAGACCCTCCAATTGTTACACATTTAACCCCCATACGATCACATAATAACTTATAAGTTTCTGAAAATCCCTGACATGTTGATTCACCTTTAACTAAGGATAAAATACCATCCATTTCTTTAGGTCGAATGGTTGATCCGCCTGGATTTTCATTATATCTTATATTATCAACTAAATAATCATATGCATATTGAGCTTTTTCTACATCTGACCAATTTGTATTTATTCCTGAATCAAAATTATTTAATCTTTTATATATTTCAGTTAATTCTGTTTTATCATATGTAACATGATCTAAGGCAGCAACTCCCGATCCACCCATTTTAAATCCTTTTAAATATTCATCAGTATAACCACCCATGATTCTTATTTTAGTATTATCAGGTAAATTATTAATTATATCTTCAGTTAGTGATGATGTATTATCAATTACAATTAAGTTATTTTTATTAATATTGTTAGTTTTAATATCATCTAATGCACTTGTTATACTACCTTTAACAGAATATACATTATCAAAATCTTCAAAAGATAATAGCATATAATTCTCATCAAATCGTCTTCCAAAATCAACATTTTCAAGGTCAATTGTACTAGTATCTAGTTTTTCATATGACGAATCTACATTATTGTTATTTAATTTTACAGCAAAATTAAGTGCTTCACCTGCTGCAGATAGACCACCTGCTATTGCTGCATGAGTTCCAACATTAGCCCATCCACCATCTTCATTAAATATTTGATTATATTTTTCACCAAAACTTTCATTGCCGGTAAATTCTCTATAGTTTCCATCTTTATCAGTTGTACCATTTTTATATATCATTTCTAATCCTGGATTTACTATTCCTTCAGCTCCACCGTCTAAAGTATTTAAGAATATTCTTGTTCCTGCATTTGCTAGTTTACTTCCAAATGGATTTATTCCACTTATTTTTCCGCCTAAATACATTTGGCCTGCATTCCAAGCTCCATATGCTACTCCATATCCCCATACTTTTCCAGTTGATGCTCCAACCTTTGCTGCTTCTTCAGCACCATGGCCAAATCCAGCAAAACCAGCTACTGCTGCTGATGTTCCTGCTCCACCTGAAAATGCAGCTAAAATACCACCTCCGGATGCAACTGCTCCTGTTCCTCCACTTGCAATACCTATTGCTATTGATGGAGCTGCATATCCTATTCCATTTCCTATATTTCTAGTTGTATTAAATCCATATGTCGCATCTTTTAAATCACTTAATTCATTTTCATATGCTGAATCCCACATCCACTTATTATTATCTTCTGATATTATTTCCTTGGTTCCTTCCATCCAAAGATTGCCATTTCCACCAAATAGATTTATTGCTCCACTTACGATGGTACCGCTTCCTAAAACCATTCCATCATATAGATCTTCACCAAAATTACCAAATCCTTCTATTAAACCTAATCCACCTGTTCCAATTGTTGCTAATACACTTTTCTTTGTAGATACTTCTGTTGTAGGAATTGAATCAACACCAATAGCATTATTTAAAGTGGTTAATTCATCTATTGTTATTTGACTTTGTTCATATAAACCATGAATAGTTTCTTGCATAACTTGTACTGTAGAATTTATATCAGATTTTAATTCATCATAAGAGGAATTTATTTTTTTTATTGTATTATTTAAATTTCTTGGATATTCATCCGAGATTCCATATTCATCTATTATTTCATTTATATCATTACTTATTGTATTAATATAATTTTCTATTTTTACTAATGATTTTTTCATTTCATCTAGATAATAAGGCACACCTGATTCCATGCTAGTATCAAAACAAAATTCACCATAATTTTGAGCATAACGTTCTTTATAAGATTCAGTTCTTAATACTAACATAACTCCCACACACCTTCCTATTGTGTTAAGTATAACATACACAAAAAATAAATACACTAGTAGAACTAGCGTATTCCTGTATAAATAACATAACTATAATAAATAACAAATATAATTAAGAATATTATTCCTTCTAACTTATTAATCTTTCTATCTTTAAATGAAAATATAAATAATAAAATAGCACTTATTAACATTACAATTAAGTCAATATAATTAAATGTAATTGTACCTATTCCTCCAAATATAGATACAGGTAAACCAATAACCATACCTATATTAAATATATTACTACCAACTACATTACCTATAGCTAAATCACATTCACCTTTACGTGTTGCAGTTACAGATGTAACAAGTTCAGGTAAAGATGTACCTAAAGCTATGATAGTAAGTGAAATCATCTTTTCAGATACTCCCAGCATACCCGCAAGCTTAGATGCTGAATCAACAACAAAGTTACTTCCTAAAACAATTGCAACTATACCACCTATTGTATATAAAGCGGCTTTCCACATTGGTAGATATTTTTCTTTTGTATCTTCATCTATTTTATTTCTAGCCATGCTAATTAAATAATAAATGAACACTAAAAAGAAAAGTAAAACAACAATTCCATCTGCTCTTAAGAAAGTATTTGACACACCTTTATCAAATAAGCTATCTGATAATAAAACCGCAAATAAGGTTGTTATTAAAATAGTAATTGGTAATTCCTTTTTTACAGTATTATCTTTTACAGATAAATTTCTACATTGCACTTACGCCTAAGATAAGCAATATATTTAATATGTTACTACCTATTACATTACCTAATACTATATCTCCATTTCCCGAAACAAGTGATTTAACTGATACGGCAAACTCAGGTGCACTTGTACCAAATGCCACGATGGTTAATCCTATTAACATTTTACTTACTTTGAAGTTACCGGCTACACTTGATGCTCCATCAACAAATACATCTGCCCCTTTTATTAAAATAATAAAACCAACAATTAATAAAACAATATTAAGTATCATATTTACACATCCTTATATGTACATTATAATATAAAAGCATGAAAAAGGAATGTAAAATTGTTATTAGATTTACATATCAAAAATTATATTTGATATAATATGAGTAAGTGATACTATGAAAAAGGTTATATTATTTTTATTAATTTTAATTTGGGCTGGCGGAGCAAGTTTTTTCATTATTGGTAGTATTTATAAAAAAAGAAACATTGAAGTTGTAAATGCTAAATATGCTGTTGAAGAAAACAATATAAATGTAGAGTTAAAAGTTAAAAGTAACTCTGATTTTTTGTGCATTTATAATCAAGTAGACTATAAACCAACTAAAAATGTATGTAAATTTAGTGTTGAAGATTATATTGATTCTGTAATTATTAAAAATGAATATAATTCAATCCAATACTTTTTAGACAGTGATAAAAACAATTCTAAAACTACTAAATTAGAAGGTGTATTAGAAAATAATCTTGTATATGTTGGAGAAAAAGCTTTTGTTAAATACAAATATGAAACAAAAGGATATCCAAGTAAAGATGTTAAAATAACAAGCGAAAATCCTGAAATAGCTGAAATTGTTGATGGATATGTTATTGGTAAAGCAAAAGGAAACACAAAGATAACTATTGAATTAGGTAATATGACTGATGAATTAGATTTAGAAGTAACTGATTTAATATCGGCACCTTATTGGATAGGTCAAGATAGAAAGAAACTTCCATGTAATGCATATACGGAAGAAGAAGCTGCCCTACTAGATCAATTACTTGAAAGAGAAGTAAATAAAGCCGGATATGGAACAAGAGCCGGTGTTGTAGCAGCTGCTAGATTCTTAACTTTACAATTTAAATATCGTGTTCCTTATTTCTTTGAAAATGGTAGAGTTGATTTTGTAGATGATGATGGCAAAGTAAAAAATACAGGAGTAAATAAAGCTGAAGGCGAAGGAAGATATTATAAAAAAGGATTATATCTTGCACCTAGTAAGAAAAAAGAAATTAAATATACATTTGCAGGTCCTGCTACTTGGGGATGTCCATTAAGAAACTTTGAACCTAAACCTGAAAGAGGATATGTTAAATATGCCATGATGCCAAATGGTTTAGATTGCTCTGGATTTATCTCATGGGCATTCGTACAAGGTGGATTTGATCCAGGCGATATTGGTGCTGGGGAATCTGCAGGAACTCAATTCACTGATAAAGGTAAATATACTAAATTAACTAGAGAATTATTTGATAATGGTACAATTAAAACTGGTGATTTGATGAACTTCCAAGGTCATATAGCTATTGTTGTTGGTATAACTGGTGAAGATGTATATGTAGCTGAATCTCTATCATTTAGAAGTTTTGATGGTGTAACAGTAAAAAAATATAATAAGAATACAATAAATAGAACATTCCCTCATGTAGTACTAATGGATGAGTATTATAAAAATGATGGAAATTATACAGAACATTGGGAATAGAAAAAGAGTTCAACTATGAACTCTTTTTTTATGAATATATAATATCTATTCTATCTTATCTTTTTTACCTAAATTACATTGATCACATAAAGTACGTAAATTACTTTCCTCTGTTTTACCACCTTTTGAAACTGGTATTATATGATCAACATGTAATTTTGCACCATCTTGAGCTGTAGCACCACATAATTGACATTTAAATCCATCTCTTTTAAGTATTTCATATCTTAATGAATCTGTCATGATAGACCTTTGATATTCCTTAGATGCCTGATATTTTTTATTTTTTTCAATTATATTATTTATTTCATCTAGTTCATCATATCTACATTTAAATTTCTTTTTATATAGATTCTTGCCTTTTGGAGAAACATAATATGCAATTACAATTACTTTAGTATCAAAGTTATTTTCAACAATATCCTTCTCTGCTAATTTTTTATCAAACTTTTCAAGTGATGATTTATTACTAAAAAATAATCTATAATTTGCTTTATACTCATATTTGGTATTAAATATTTTTAAAACTTGTTTAACATATTCATCATAGTAATATTTATTATAACTAATATTGTGATATGTAGTTTGTAGACCTTCTTCATCCTTTTCTAAGTAATGGATTAATATTTTAGTAAAATCTAAATTTTTTAAACTTTTTTTTGATTTTGTACTATGGTATATTTTTATACTTTTATCTATAGGCTTAAAAACTAAATTCAAATTTCTAATCGCTCTTAAATAAAAACCATGTTTTAAAACATATTCTTTTTTTCTTTTGAATCTAAAAAAAATAACTATGACTATTAATACAATCATAAGACATGAAATTATAATTAATAGTTCATAATTATTTTTTAGCCATTCCATAGAAACTCCTTTTTATTATTTAAACAATCCTTTAAATATAGAATTTAATCCTTTATTAATTAATTTATCAGCAGTTTTGTTAGCAACCTTTTTACCTAATTTATAACCTACTGAATTCTTTTTAGCTCTTTCAGCTTCTCTTTCTGCTTTTTCTTTTTCTCTTTGTTCTTTAGCAGCAATTCTTTCTTCTTCTTTTTTTATCTTAGCTTCTTCTTTAGCTTGTTTTTCTTCTTCTTTAATTCTTTCTGCTTCAGCTTTAGCTTCTGCTTGTTCCTTAAATACAACATCATTTGCTTCTTTAGCTGATTCATCATCAACTACTTCATCATATTTATCTGCTAAAGGAGAATTATTTATAATACTTCTTCTTTCCTCTTCAGTTATAGTTCCCATACGTGATTGAGGAGGTAAGATTTTAACCTTTTCAACCATGCTTGGTTCACCTTTTTCATCTAAAACCGAAACAAGTGCTTCACCTGTTCCAAGATTTTGGATTGCTTCAGCTGTATCAAATGCTGGGTTAACTCTAAATGATTCAGCTGCTGCTTTAATTCCCTTTTGTTCAAGTGGAGTATATGCATGTAAAGCATGTTGAATCTTGCAACCTAGTTGACTTAAGATTTCATTTGGAATATCTGTAGGATTTTGAGATACAAAGTATACACCTACTCCTTTAGATCTTATTAATTTAACAACCTTAATTACGTGATCAACAATAGCCTTTGGCATATCACTGAATAATAAATGTGCTTCATCAAAGAAGAATACTAATTTAGGTTTATCTAAATCACCTACTTCAGGCATATTTTCATATAAACTATTTAATAACCATAGAACCATGGCAACATATGAATCTGGATGTTGGAATAGTTTTTGAGCATCTAATATATTTATTCTTCCATATCCTGTATCAACATCAACACCTCTAAAGTCTTTGATATCAAATATAGGTTTATTAAAGAAATATCCTTTTAATTCTTCATGTAATTCAATTACATTTCTTTGAATAGTTGTGATTGATTGAGATGCAATATTACCATATTTTAAAACATATTCATTTCTATTATTATTTACATATACTAACATAGATTCTAAATCATCTAAATTATCAATTGTTTTACCTTCATCATGAGCTATTTTAAATATAATTGCTAATACTGAATCTTGTACTTCAGATAATCCTAACATCTTAGATAATAATCTATGACCTACTGCATCTGGTGTTGTTCTAATTGGATGACCAGATTCTCCATATACATCTAAAAATACAGCGGGAAATTTAGCAAATTTAAAATCCTCAAGTTTCATTTTTTCAACTCTAGATTTTACATTTTCATTTTCTTCACCTATATAAGCTGTACCAGCTATATCACCCTTAACATCTACCATGAAAACAGGTACACCTGCAGATGAAAAACTTTCAGCCATGACTTTCATTGTGACTGTCTTACCTGTACCAGTAGCACCTGTTATAAGACCATGTCTATTAGCCATGTTTAATAAGATATTTACTTCTTTATCTTCATTTTTACCTATTAAAATTTTACCATTTTTATACATGTTATCACTCCATTAGGTATATTATATCATGATAATTATACTTAATGATTAAAAAAGTTTGCATTAAAAACTATATTAGTATATAATACACATGTTGTTTAAAAAAGGAGTTGACCTTTGATGGAATATTTTACTATAAAACAACTTCTATTCGGTTTAAGAAATGAATATGTTGAAAGTCAAAAGAAATTACAAAGAATAAGAGATTGTATTATAAAATCAGAAGATAATATTGAATATGATATTTACTATGATGTAGATATTCAAAATGAAATATATTCATTAATATGTGAAATAAATAATCAAAAAAAATTAATGGAAAAAATTGTATCATATTTAAGTGCACCTAGATTAAGTGAATATACTTTTAAAGGTACTAAATTTCAAACATATAAATTATCATTCAGAGAAAATAATCATCCAACAGAAAGAATTGCTGTTAATTATGATAGATTATTAATATTACATGATAGAGTTGAAGATATATTATCAAGTGAATTTGGTAAATATATGATATTACCTTATTTCTATGATAAAGAAAATAATACTGATTTATTATTAAATCAAAACTTTATATCTACCGCAGTATATGAAGGAAGTAAAATTCCACCAGCAAGTGTTTTCTACAAACCAAAGAAAGATGCTATTGAGATGTTAGGATTCTATGATTATATTGTTGAAAATGATATACATAGAATGATGAATATAAAAATACCTGCAGATAAATTAAATTCATATATAATCAGTACAATAAAAAATCATAATGTAAAAGATAAAGATTTAATTATTGATGGATTAAAAAACGTTAGAGAAAAACAATCATTTAGCATTGATGAACAAGAAAAAACTATTAAATTAACAAAAAAAATGTAAACAAAAAGCAATTTGATTTGAAGTAAACACCCAAATATATTATCATTAAAAAAGTGAGTAACTTTGGGTGCTTTTTATTGGTAAAAATTAAGGAGATGAGAGAAATGAAAAAATATAATTTTAAAATAGATGAAAATAATGAATTAATTTGTACAGGAATTATCGAAGGAAAAGGATTTTATAAAAGAGGTATCAATGCTATTAAGTTATTAAAAAAATTAGATAAGCATGGAGAAATGAATTGTACTTTCAATAATAATGATGTTATTTTAAATAATTATTATTGGGAAATAACTATTGAAAATGTTAATAAGTTTATAGATACTAACTATATTGATGAATTAAAAAATAATAAAGACATTATTATTAATAATATAAAATCACAAAAAAATAAACCAAGAAAAAATTATAAAGTTGTTGGGGCATTTGCCGCTTCTGCTGCCATATTAGCATTAGGTGTTACTACTGCTTTTGCAGCATTAAATAAACCTAAAACAAAAGAAGTAATTGTAGAAAAAAAAGTAGTAACTGTTAGAGATGAAATTAACGAATTAAAAAAACAAAGAGAAGAACTTTTAGCTATTACACAAGCAAAAGAAGAATTAAGACAACAACAACAATTATTATTAGAACAAAGACAAGCAGAAGAAGAAGCTATTGCTGCTTACAATACTCAAAAAGAATCTATTTTAGAACAAACAGTATATATTGATATAAATCAAAATTGGGATGACCAAAGAAGATATGACTGCGAAGAATATTATGGTGAAGCTATTGAAGAAATAGCACCTAAGTTTGGATTATCTCCTAATATAATTAAAGCTATGGCTAGCCAAGAAGGTGGCGGAAGATTACCAAATGTTATGCAAGTTGCAACTGGTTGGTATAATACAAAAATAGAATACTATGATCAAGATTTACAAAGATGGCATCAAATAACTTCAACATCTGGTGAAACTCGTGATACAGATGATGTATTATATATTTCAAAAAATGATCCTAATATAAGTGTTTACTTTGGATGTGCTGTATTAGTTAGATCATTAAATAGAAATCAAGGAAACCTATTTGCAGGAATGATTGAATATAATCGTGGAAATGCTGATGGATTAGTTAATATAACTGCTAACTCTGAGGGTGTATCTCATGATGAATTATTAGAAGATTATTATAATTCAAACATTCAATATCATGATGGTCACAATTATATTCAAGAATGTTTAAAATTCATGGATAACGATCCTATTACTTATATATATGTAAACAAAGAAACAAATGAAACTGAATATATTACTTGGTATCCTATATTTAGAAATTTAGAAGAAGAAGACGTAATTATTAATAATATCGGTGAAGAACCAGAAAGAGTATTAACTGTATCTGATAATACTGTTTTAGAAGATAATTCACAAGTATTACAAAAGACACTTTAAAAGTGTCTTTTTATTTTAAATCAAATTTAGTTGAATCTTTAGGAGTTTCTCTTGTTAATTTTAAAGTTTTAAATTTATTTGGTTGATCTTCTAATTCATATTCAATATCAATAAAAGAATTTATAACTATATTATTAACATCTCTCATACTCTTATCTTTTTTAGATAATATATCCATGACTCCTTCAACATATTCATCATATCCTTCAACTTCAATATTGAAATCTCTTTTTAATGCAGTTATTTCCTTTAATAATTCACTTGATTTGCAATATAAAGTTTCTCTCATTTGTTGTGGTGTTAATTCATAGTAAGGAATCACAATAGGAATTCTTGTAATTAATTCTCTATCATAATAACCTAAGTCATACATTTTATCTTTACTGAATAGTTTAGATGATTTAGGTTGTGTTTTAAATCCTAATGTTTTTTCTTCTTGGAAACATTCTGAGAATGCTCCTAATAAAGCAATATTTAATAAAGATGTATTAAATGTACGAGGTGAATATGCATGTCCTGAACTTTCTTGAAGGATTATGTCACTTCCCTCTAATACTTTTAAGAATATAGGTTTTACTGATTGTTTTAAATCTAAATTAGATACAGCTAATTTATCAAATTCATCAAATACAACTATACCTCTTTTAGCTTTTGCTACATCTCCATTAGCCATATTTAATAAACTCATTAAATTATCTTGAATAGAAGTACCAACTATTCCATCTGGTACTAAATCAGCTGTGTTAACTGTTACATGTGGAAGCCCTAAATAATTTGCAGCAACCTCAAACGTTAATGTCTTACCTGTACCTGTTGGTCCTGGAACTAAAATACTTTTAGTTTTTTCACCTTCAACAGCTTTAGTATTTCTTATCATTCTTGTAGCAATTATTTTTAATTCTCTTTCATGACCAATTACTCTTTCTTTTAAATAATTGAATAATCCACTTACGGATATATCATGATCATCTGATTCATTATTATTTCCTTCTACCTTAACATCTTCTTTAATTAACTTAGGATTATTTACTCCATCTTCTAATGAATATATTTCATATATTAATCCATTTTGATCCATTTCTCTATACTGAGGATCATCTACATTTATATAGCATTTTCCTCTTGTTTCAATTCTTGATATATGTCCATCTTTAACAACTAATTTGCTTATATTTTTATCTTTTTTACTTTTATATTTATTTATTTTATTTTTTAATAAATTTAATTCTTTCTTCATTGATTTTAAATTGTTAATATCTAACAACTTATTAACAATTTTATCACTTAAAACAAGTGATGGTTCATCATCAAGCATTTCATATATTTCACTTTCATGCTTTTCTTTTAAATCATTAACTCTAATATCTTTCTTAAATATTTCTCCATCTTTAATACATACAAATCTTATAAAATCCATACGTTCTGATAAATAATATTCTTTTAAGAATTTTGCTTCTTCATCACAGTCATAGTAATATGATAAATCTTCATCATCCATGATATCATCAGCAAGCACTTTACCTAGTTCCAAACTTTCAGGTGAATCACATACTTTGATTGGTGAACCTTTCTTTGTAAAAAATAAACCTTCATCATATATTCCTTCAACTAATTTAACAGGAACTAACATATAAATATTATCTGCTAATTTATATTTTTTATATTCAATAGCACATTCTTCCATAAAATCACCTTTTTATTGGTTATTTATTATAAAATACGTGCATATAAAAAGCAATCAATAGATTGCTTATTTATAATCTTCCCATTTCCAGTTAAGAACTTCATCCATATCTTCACCAGTTTGAGCAATTACTTCTTTATGTTTTTGAAGTTTATTCATACATTCCATATAAAGTGGATGACTTACCATATTAAGTAATCTTAATGCATCCATGGTTAAATGATATCTATCTATACTGTTAATAACTCTCATATCAAATGGAGTTGTAATTGATCCTTCTTCTTCATATCCATGAATGACTTCAAATCTATGATGTCTTTCATATATTTGTTCTTCAATTACATTTGGATATCCGTGGAATGCAAATACTACTGGTCTATCAAGTGTAAATAATTGATCAAATTCTTCATCTGATAAACTTTCTAGTTTTAATAATTCAACTACATTTACTACTCTAACTTTTAATCCAATTTTTCTTAATAATTGAGATGCTGCTAATGTTTCAAGTGTTGGAGTATCTCCTGCACATCCTAAAACAACATCTGGATTTTCATCACTTGCAAAGTTGAATATTCCAATTCCTTTAGCACAGTGATCCATGGTTTCTTCTCTATTAAGCCATTGTGGTCTTAAATGTTTAGAAGCAATTATTGTATTAACCATATTTCTAGACTTTAATGATTTATCTGTATAATAAATTAATGAGTTAGCATCATATGGTAAATATACATTTACGATATCATGTTTCTTATTTAATATATGATTTATAAATCCAGGTTCTTGATGTGTATAACCATTGTGGTCTTGTTGCCATACATGGCTTGTTTCAATAATATTTAATGATGCTACAGGTACTCTCCAAGGTATTTCTTTACACATTTTAGTCCATTTAGCATAAATACCTACCATTGAATCAATTACTCTCATAAATGCCTCATATGAGTCAATTATGCCATGTCTACCAGTTAATATATATCCTTCTAATGCTCCTTCAGCTAAATGTTCTGAAAGATATGCATCCATGACTCTTCCATATGGAGCCATATGTTCATCATTTGGTCCAATTGGAAGTAACCATTGTCTATCAGTTGCTTCAAATACATGATTCAATCTATTAGACATTGCTTCATCAGGTCCAAATATTCTAAAGTTATAATTAACTTCATTATATTTAAATACATCTCTTAAATATTTACCTAATTCCATCATATCAGATGCTTCTACACTTCCATGATTTGTATTTAACATATAGTTTTGAGGATTTGGTAAATATAAATCTTGTAGTAATAAACCACCATTAGCTACTGGATTAGAACTCATTCTTTGATTTCCTCTAGGTAAGAATGTTGTTATATCATCATATATTTTTCCATTTTCATCAAATAGTTCTTCTGGTTTATAACTTTTTAACCATTTTTCTAGCTTTTCAACACCAAAGTCATCTTTAACTTCAAATGGTATTTGATGTGCTTTAAAACTTGCAAGTACTTCAGTTGGTCCTGTCCATCCTTTTGGAGTTCTAAAGATTATCATTGGCCATCTAACAAATGAATAATTTCCATTTGCCATAGCATTACTTTTTAATTCTTTAATTTTAGTTATTACTTGATCCATGACAGTTGCCATGGTTTCTTGCATAAATTCAACATTATCTCCTTCAACAAAGTATGGTTCCCAACCATATCCTATAAAGAAATCTCTTAATTCTTCATGAGATAAGCGTGATAAAACTGTTGGATTTGAAATTTTGAATCCATTTAAATGAAGAATTGGTAAAACAACTCCATCTGAAACTGGATTGATAAATTTATTAACATTCCATGAAGTTGCAAGTGGACCTGTTTCAGCTTCTCCATCACCAACAATTGCAGTTGCAATTAAATCAGGATTATCTAAAACTGCACCTAAAGCATGGGAAAGAGTATAACCTAATTCACCGCCTTCATGTATACTACCAGGAGTTTCTGGTGCAACATGTGAAGATATTCCACCTGGGAATGAAAATTGTTTAAATAGTTTTTTCATTCCTTCTTCATCTTGAGTAATTGTAGGATATATCTCTGAATATGTTCCATCTAAATAAGCATTTGTTACTGCAGTTTGTCCTCCATGTCCTGGTCCAACAAGATATATCATATTTAAATTATATCTAGTTATAGCTCTATTTAAATGTGTAAAAATAAAATTTTGACCAGGAATTGTTCCCCAGTGACCTACTGGTCTTGGTTTAACATCTTTTAATTCTAATGGTCTTTTTAAAAGAGGATTATCTAATAAATATAATTGTCCTACCGCTAAATAATTAGTAGCATTAAAATATTTATTTAATTGATCCAATTCAGTGCTAGTTAATGTAGCCATGCCAATCACCCTATTCTAGGTAAATTATAGCATAAAAAATGCTAAGTTTATATTACTTAGCATTTATATAATTCTTCTTGACTCTTTGCGCGTAAACTTAAATCAGTGAAATCTCCCTTAATAAATTGAGGATATGCTGCACATGCAATCATAGTACCATTGTCTGTGCAATATTTTAAAGGTGGAACTGTAAGTTCTACTCCCATTTCATCACACATCTTTTGTACTTCCCCTCTTAAATATTTATTAGCAGATACTCCACCAGCAATAATCATTCTTTTAATATTATATTTTTCAATTGCTAGTTTAGATTTTCTAACTAATTCATCAACAGCAACTGTTTGAAATGAACAAGCTAAATCATATTTATTAATTTCATGTCCACGTTGTTCTTCATTGTGATTTAAATTAATAACAGCACTTTTTAAACCAGAGAATGAAAAATCTAAATCTTGATTATTCATAGGAATTGGTAATTCATATGAAGGAGTTCCTTCTAATGCATATTTTTCAACATTAGGTCCACCCGGATATGGAAGTCCAAGTACTCTAGCAACTTTATCGTAACATTCACCAACTGCATCATCTAATGTTCTTCCTAAAACTTCAAATGAATAATCATCATTCATTAAAACTGTTTCTGTGTGTCCACCAGATACAACTAAAGCTAGTAATGGAAATTCCATTTTCTTAACTAAGTTGTTTGCATATATATGACCAGCAATATGATGAGTTGCAATTAAAGGTTTATCATATACAAGTGATAATACTTTAGCAAACTCAACACCTACTAATAAACTTCCAAGAAGTCCAGGTGCATATGTAACAGCTATTGCATCTACATCTTCTACTTTCATATTAGCTTTATTTAATAATTCTTCTAATACCATTGTTATGTTTTCTGTGTGCATACGAGAAGCAATTTCAGGTACAACACCACCATAGGATGCATGAACATCCATTTGAGTATTAACAATAGTTGCTATTTCTTCATATCCATTTTTAACAATAGACATACTTGTTTCATCACAACTAGATTCAATTCCTAAAATATATACATCTTTAGACATGTTCTATCATCCTTTCCATGATTATTGCATCTACATCTCCATAGTATTTAACTCTTCGATGTATTTCAACAAATCCACATTTATTATATAAACTAATTGCATTTTGATTATCATCTCTAACTTCTAGCATAATCTTATCTGCATTAGTGTTTTTTATTAGATATTCAATTAACTTATATCCAATTCCTTCATGTTGATTATTCTTATCAACAGCTATATTAATAATATCAGTTATTTCAAAATGATCTTCATATTGTAAGAAACCTTTAATTCCATTTTCATCATATACTAAAATATGTGAATAATCTTGATTAAAAGTATCTTCTAATTTATAAACATTAGCAAAATCATCTTTTATTAATAAACCAATTTCATTAACTCTATTTATATCTTCTGCTTTAGCTTCTCTAATCATGTTTTTCTGCCTCGATTTGTTTAATATAAATAGGTTTTACTCCATGAGCATTTTCAGATTCTATAGTTTTAGAATATGCATAAATTTTGTCATAATCATATTTAACTTCATCAATTACTTTATCTTCATAATCATGCTCTTTTAAATAGTCTTTAAAAGCTTCATTTGGAAGATAAAACATTTCATCGATTAAATTATTATCTTTATCATAAATGCCGCTAAAAACACCCTTTAAATCATTTATAACAGGTACCTTAACATCTTCATCTACAGATATAGCTTTAATAGCTAATGATGAAATAGTTTTAATAGGAATATTTAATGTATAAGCTAATGTTTTAGCTATAGTTACACCTATTCTTACACCTGTAAATGAACCAGGTCCATTTACTACAAGTATTTCATTTAAATCATGTACATTTATATTATTTCTATCTAATAATTCTTTTAACATAGGCATAGCAAAATCTGAATGATGTCTTTCTGATTCTTTAAGATTAACATCTAAAGTCTTACCATCCTTATATAGTACAAATAATAAATTAAGATTATGAGTATCAATCAATAGTGAATACATATAATCATCCCTTTTTTCAACAAATGTATTATAGCACATTTTTATTATTTATGTATTTAAAACTAAGTATTACTTATTATTGAATAAATAAAAATGCCAGACAGTATCTAGCATTTTTTATCTTCCTCAATTGGAACAATCTTAATTGTATATCCTATTGGTTTAAGTGCTTTTATTAATGTATTTATTTGTGGATGAACTAAATAGTTTTCTATCTTAGCTATTTGTTCTCTTATTAAACCACCTTGTTCAGCCATCTTTTGTTGGCTAAGTCCATGATTCTTTCTTGTTTGAATAAAATCTTGAATAAATTGCCATTCAATTTCTTCAGTCATTTCCATTCTTTGTTTATATTGTTCTTCTGTTATAGTTCTCATAAATTTCTCCTTGATTTTATTGTACTATGTATGATACATTGTAGTCAAGATAAAATAAAGGGGGGTGTTATCTATGTTTTTGCGTACAAAAAAATCAGATAATTATTTATCTGATTTTTATACTATTTATCATTTATTGATTCTATAAATTTATCTATAAATAATCCTATATTATTATTTTTTATAAAATATTCTTTAATTATTTCGTCGTCTATAAATTCATATGAAGACCATTTTGGATTAACATTATTTAAATATTCATCTGATGCAATATCTATTGTTTTCTTTTTTGTTAAAGAGTTTAAATAATTATCATTAAATAATCTATGAACTCCAACAAATAATGCATCAGGAGTTCTACCTTTATATGCTTCATCATTACATATATCATAATATACTTTTAAATCATTTTGACTAAATGTATCTACATGATCAAATCTATTATATTTATCTAAGTATAAAGCTTTTTCAGGGATTAAATAACAAAATGCATAAGGTAATCCTAAATCCCTCATTTGCACTGCTTCACCTAACATTCCTTCAACAAAATTTTTATTATTTTGTTTAAAATTATTAGATAATAATTTAAATGCTATACAGCCTATTACTTTATCATTCTTTTTTATACAAATATCTACATTCTTATTATCAAAGTTTCCACCTAAAGTACATTCTTTACCATAGGAATAACCAGCTGCATAAATATCATAATCTGTTCCTAATTTATACTGTAATACTTTTGCAATAAACGAATGAAATGGCTCTACTCTTTTATTACTTGATTTTCCAAATTTTCCCATATTAATATATGATTCTTTTATACATTTAACAAATTCATCATGGAATAATTTATTCATATAATTATTATCTACTAAGCCTAATGAATCTTTATCTATAATAATTGGAAAACTAGGGAAAGTATTTAGTTTTGTACCAAATTCTTTAACAGTTGTTGCAGAAATACCTACATATCCACCAGACATATCTTTACCTACAAGTGTACAATATTTAGAAAACTCATTTGAACTATAAATATTAAAAATATCCTTTAACATAAAATCATATTCTTGTTCATTAAAAATGTATTTATTTGCTATTTTATCACCATTTTCTTTTAACATTGGAGAAATAACTATATTTATATCTATTGTTGTATAAATACCTGAATAAACAATTACATCAGAATCAACAACATATGGAATTATTTTAGGATTTGATTTATCAATTATATGTTTAAATACAACTTTTTTGTAGCAACTATTTTGTAATCCCTGACTTCTACCAAATAAAAACCAAGCACTATTTTTTTCCATATCCCTTGAGATTAATTCATCCCAATAATCTGATAGATATTTATAAGCTTTAGGATATTTCTTATTTAATACTTCCTCTGAAAGCGGTTCATATCCACTTTCAATTTCAACATTATCCTTATTATAAAACGATTTTAAAGAACTTCTTATATAAGGAAATATAATATAATTATTTTCTAATTTTCCATCATATTTGGATGCTTTAACACATCTATGTAAAATAGATGATTCAATTTCGCGAACTATATCATTTTTATCTAAAAAATATACGGTCTTATTTTTATCAAAATGTTTACCATAATAAGGAATTGTCAATTCTTTATCTTCATATACACTAATAACATAAACAGCATCTTTATTAGTTGATATTCCATTTTGCACTTTTGACATATGCTTAATCTTAATAGGTAATTGTTTATTTTCATCTAAAAAGCGAATATCTTCATCAGAACTTAAATTCCATGCATTATCTTTTAGCTCATTTTTAAAATAGTTATAATCAAGCATATTATCAACAATTACATTATACATAGAATATTCTCGATATTTAATTGAGAAATCTACTCTTTTAATGTTCTTATTTAAAATACAAATACAATTATAAGTATCAGCGTCATCAAATATTTTTGATGTTTTAAAATCAAATATAGCTGAAATATACTTATTATCAACTAAATAATTTCTAAACTTTTTTTGTGAAGTATTTTTCATGAATGAATTCGGAGAAATATAACCTAATTTTCCTTTTTCATTTAACATATATATTCCAATTTCATAAAAAACAATATAAAGATCAATCATTCCATCAACAAATTTAAAATTCTTTACAACATTTCTATATTCATCAGGAATATTATGAATTCTAACATATGGAGGATTTCCTACAACATAATCCATTTTTCCAATAAAATTATTATATAAAAGTAATGAATCACCACATAATAAATTATCTGACCAATCAAAATTATCAATTCCATATACATTTAAAAAACTATTTAATCTATTAATTGCTTTAACATATAATTCCTTATCGTATTCTATACCATATACATTTTCCTTGATAATTTTTGAAACTTCTTCCTTGGATAAATCATTGTTAAAACCTGTATAAATAATTCTTTGAACAATATTAATTAAAAATTCTCCATCTCCAAAAGATGGTTCCATTATTTTTCTATTCAATACATGATCATCCGTATAACCAATATTATCTAAAATCATACCAACTACAATACCAGGTGTCATATATTGACCTAATTTTTTCTTATTACTATTAACCATTTATTAACCATTCCTTTAAGGTTAACTTAGCCTTTTAGGAACAATTAATAAGTACGCATTTAGTACACATTTAGGTGTACTTACTTGTGATTAATTAACAACTACAATTTTGTGTAAGAAGGTGATACCATAGAAAAACTAATTATTAAACAAAAACAAAAGTCAGAAGACACAATTACTAGAACAATTAGATTCTCTGGTAAAGCCTATGACAAAATAACAGAATTAGCTGAAAAGGAAGATGCTAGTTTCAATTACATCGTTAATCAACTCGTAGAGTATGGTTTAAAGGTATTAGAAGAACAAAATAAGGAGCAGGATAAATAATCCTACTCCTTATTAATTTGCATAAAAAAACACCTTAAAAGGTGTTATAGAACATAGTTAATTAATTCTTCATATTTTTGTCCATGAGGAATAAGTACTAATACTCTTGTATTCTCATCAACAAATTTAAATTTAATATCAAGTCTTTCATCAGGTAACTTATCACTTATTAGATCAGCCCATTCAATAATGGTAACATCATCAGATTTGAAATAGTCATTGAAGGCGATAGTTTCATCAGTTTCTTCAATTCTATAAACGTCCATGTGATTTAATGGCATTTCACCTGATTCATATTCTTTTACTATATTAAATGTTGGACTAGTAATAGTTTCAGTAATACCTAGTGATTGAGCGAATCCTTTAACAAATACAGTTTTTCCTGATCCTAAATCACCATATAAACAGATAACCATTCCTGGGAATTTTTCAGCTTCTATATTTTGTGCTAATTCAATTGTATCAGCTTCATTTCTTGATGTATATTTATAATCCATTTATTATCACCTATTAAGATATTATTATATTTTATATATCTTATCAATAAAAAAGTTAAATATTTAACAATCTATTTACTAACATAAATTTAGACACAAAAAAAGTTGCAACTTCTTATCTTCGCCTAAACTATTGTCAGCGTTCGTGAGCTTAACTTCTCTGTTCGGGATGGGAAGAGGTGTTTCCTCACGGCTATCGTCACAACCAAGAATATAATATACGATTAAAGATAAAATGTCAATAAAAAAATACTTGATCACTCAAGTATTTTATTGCAAAAAAAAAAGTTTGCAACTCCTTATCTTCGCCTAAACTATTGTCAGCGTACATGTGCTTAACTTCTCTGTTCGGGATGGGAAGAGGTGTTTCCACATGGCTATCGTCACAAACAAAATAAAGGATTTTGTCCTTTAAAAATCAGATAATGCATTTCATCAATTAACGAAATCTATAAATAGGGTTAAATCCTCGAATTATTAGTACTGGTCAGCTCAACGTATCACTACGCTTCCACCTCCAGCCTATCAACCTCATAGTCTATAAGGATTCTTACTATATACATATGGGAAAACTCATCTTGGAGGAGGCTTCCCGCTTAGATGCTTTCAGCGGTTATCCCGTCCCGACATAGCTACTCTGCACTGCAACTGGCGTTACAACAGATACACCATAGGTCAGTCCATTCCGGTCCTCTCGTACTAGGAACAGCTCTCCTCAATTTTCCTGCGCCAACAGCGGATAGGGACCGAACTGTCTCAC
>Ga0247610_10000800_pt1 | contig 42199 bp, 35 predicted proteins | sample 174DNAGHGhighgp2_FD_193483 | JGI IMG/M metagenome (GOLD analysis project Ga0247610, IMG submission 193483) | Sheep rumen microbial communities from Palmerston North, Manawatu-Wanganui, New Zealand - 1742 DNA GHGhigh gp2 | ecosystem: Host-associated > Mammals > Digestive system > Stomach > Rumen...
GCCGCTTTAGCGGCGTGGCAATCCAGTAAATAACAAAAGTCATGGAGGTGCGCCGCGCACTGCACACAAGGCTGAATTAGTGTTAGAGAGCACATTCAGCCTGTGCACAATTTTATCGGTACAAACGCGGCATCCTTATAGCTACAAACGCGGCATCCTTATAGCTACAAACGCGTCATGCTGAACTTGTTTCAGCATCTCCTGCGGTTCCATAGAGTATACCTAAGCTCCACTGGAAAGCCCAAAGTGATGGCTCAGCCCCTCGGCTGCGGGCAGTACCCCCGCCCTCGGCTGTACACTAGAAGGAGCGAATAGAAGCGGCTAAAGGATTACTCTCTGTTTGCAGCAAAGCTGAGGCCTGTGCCGCCGAAGCTTTAATCTTCAAGCGATTAATTTCTTCAGCCGAACGTATAATATCAGAACCGACACCATAATAATCCGCAATTTGCCGCAAAGCATTTTCCATATCAAACACATCAAGGATAGCCGGATTTGTTTGCGCCATAGAAGCGGCCGCCTCAACGGTTTTATATAATCCGAGAATAGCCCCTGATTCCTGCATATGTACAGCAGGACTTTCAAATTCGATTTTAATTGCATTATCATACATCAACTCATCCGGCACATCATCTAAAACCCCATAACCGGATAAAATATCCAACTCACGTTCAATATTACCGGCAAGCCATTCTGAGGCGATACGTTCGCACATCGGCGCCAAGAGCATAGATTTTTCAAGTTCACGTTTTTCCACTTCAGTCGCTGTCATTTGCTTGCTTTGAGTAAGAGATTGAAACAACGGTACCAAGAAAGCACGCTCAATAGCCGCACGAATTTCACGTTGCATTTCAACCGTGATAGATAAGTTATTTCCATACTGCATAGAAACTGCCGCCGGTCGCCCTTGGCTATCAAGACCACCTCGTATAACCGCTCCTGCCGCCCCGAGTTTATTCGCATCAATTAACCCCATACTGGTTAAGATAGGCGGATTAGCCTGCAGTTGCCCTGTACGCAGGATAGTTTTTCCCATTTCATTTGCCGTCAGCATATCATAAAAAGCTTGCATAGCCGGACTATCGCCATATGAACTTCCGGCAATACCCAAAAAGCGCGGAGCCATATAAGGACATTTGCGATACCCACCTTCACGAACCACATTTTTAGTTGCTATTTCAAGATGTACACTGGCATATCTCATACCGCGAAAATCTTTTCTGGCAGGAATAAAATCATCGCGCAGATAAACGGCATGCAAAAATTGAAAAGTTTTTTCCGGAGATTGTTTCGCCGCCAATTTAATATCAGATGAAAGTCTATCGCCAAATTGTTTGCTTGCTTCATCTGCCGTCAAAGAATATTCGCGAAAAACTGCAGCCAGTTGGCCTTTATCATCACGCTTAATAAAAGCCTCTTTAACCGGAACAGTACGATAAACAATCCCTTTACCGATATCATCTTCCACCATCCAAACCGCATGACCGTAGACACCGAGTTGCGTAAAAAGGATATCAGATTCCGAAGCAAAATTAGAATTCGCGGCATAACGTGTATGAAAAAGCAAATCGGTTGCACGCTCCAAATATTTTTTAACTTGCGGATTATCTTCGATATCCGGATCAGTCGGTTTTAAGCGATGCCAACGAGAAGTTGTCGGAATAATGACAGACTTCATACTGGCAGCAAAACAAGAAAGCGCATTACGCGCAGTTGAATCAAAAACAGTTTGCTTAATTCGACCTCTTTCATCAGTCAAAAACAAGCCGGAATCAAGAGAACACATTTCCGCCGCTTTATTCCACATTGGTTCCCATTGAGCACGTTCATGTTTCATCGCCGCAAATTTTTTAAAAATTGCCTCTGCGAGAGCAGAAGATGTTTTTTTGGTATTAAAATCATTCATTACATTTTTCTCCATAAATAAACCGAAACACTTTCAATTATATTCCCCGACATAATCATTCTGAGCCCCAACAAATCCCATCACCTTAAAGATCTTATCAAAGATAAACAGCATCATCAACAAACTCGGTACTGGCGTTCCCGCCGTTTTTGAGCAAATACTCACTATGCGCGATAGCAAAAGTCAGCGCAAGAGCGTCACCCACATCTGTAGAATGCCCGAGACGTTTTTTAATATCCGCCTTAGGTTCCAATTGAAGTCTTCCGACACTGTCAAACATCACCATCGGTGCCGTCAGATCTTCCACCAATGAATCCATTTTGGGCAATTTCACCGGCAGAGGTGATTTCAGCCAATCATTAAGTCGTGCCCACATTTCAGCGCGACGATTGACATAACGTTCAGGATTTTCCGCCTTTTCTCCGAAATTAACCGGAACAATTAAAGCAGCAAATCCTTGAGCAACAAGAATATCATAAACCCCAGCTCCCAATCCGCCGATATCAATACAAACTTTAGCCGGTTTATATTCTGCAATTAAACCGGCGACTAAATGAGCCACCTGCACAACATCTAATTTTGCATAGGTCTTAAATTGCAAAACTTGCCGCCCGGATCGCAAACAAACCGCAGTTTTATCATCACCGAAACGAGCCACATCAAGCCCTATAATAAGCGGTGCTAAATTATGATGAGAGACGTCACAATTATTCATTGCCTTAAACACATCGCGTCTGGCAATCAAATGATGTCCGGCTTCTTGACGCGGCTCACCTTCCCAGATATGCAGATACTCATCATAATTCTCATTTTTCATCTTTATTGCTAATTTCTTCATATTATCGGGACAATAAGGATTATCATAATAATTGACTTTACGCACAATAACATCATCATCAGGACACAATGCCAACGCTTTCCAAACAGGGTCATTTTCCTCCTCACGATTTAAAGAAAGCCAAATTTCGGAATGAGGTTTACGAATAGTCGGATTAAGAATTTCCCACGCACGCTGAGAAATTTTCTGAGCTTCTTCGCACCAACAAATATCGACACCTTCAAGAGATTTGATATTTTGCGCATTATGTTCCATCAGCCCCTTAAAGATAAATTTAGAATGATTATTAAGGTTAACAATTTTATCTTCATAGAGGCGATAGACATCATCAAGGCGATAAAAACGAATACGATCGGCAATTAATTTATAAACAGAATCTTTAATTGAATTTTGCACCTCGCGCACACACGCAATAAGGAGCGTTTTACTGGTTGCCAAAGTTAGCAGTGCATCAGCAAAAGCATAAGATTTACCCCCGGCACGCCCACCGTAATAAAGTTTATAGCGAACGTGCGAAGTTAACAATTCTTGAAATACCTTAGCCAATTCCACATTCATCCAACTTCCTCAAAAATTTTCACCATCAATCTTTTTTTTTGCGCCCTAAAAGCGATTTTAAAATCATATCCCCCTACCCCAAGCCCCTCTAAGTAATGGAGGTGCACCGCGCACACGAGCCTCCTCCACACGCTCGTGTGGTCATCCCAAACGACTAACGCGTCATGCTGAACTTGTTTCAGCATCTCCCGCGGTTCCATCAAGTATACCTAAGCTCCAAGGGAAATCCCAAAGTAATCCCCGTACGGGCAGTACTGTCGGGCCTACCCGACCCCCGTACGGGCAGTACTGCAGTACCTCCCCTGCCTATTCAACAAATTTCACCACAATTTCCTGCACTTTGCCATCAGTACCATCATCACTTTCCAACCCTTGAAAAGCATCCGGACAAGCCTTTTGAGCGAGCCATTTATTCGTTTCGATTAAAAGTTTTGCCGTAGAATTATCCATCACACCAGCCTTAAGATCAGAAGTCAGGGCACGAATTTCATCAGTACATTGGTCGGCGTAATCAGCTAAAGCCAATAAAAAATCATCTTTCAAATGAGGATTTTTCGCTAAAAAAAGATAAAAATCGCGACTGGTAACAGCACATTTTTGACAAGCCGCGTAGAGAGAATTCCCTTGTCTTAGACCATTAAGTACATGGTTAAAATCTGCTCTTTTCATAAACCGATACCGTTAAAAGATTTATGCCCCGAGTGTCGTTTTACGATACGCTAAAGCATCACTGTTTTCTCTATCCAAAGACAAGATTTGCGAAACCGCCCCCATTTTCTTCTTACGTTTTTTCTCCAATTGAAAAACCGTTTCATTATTATCCACCAAAACCGGCTCAACTTCTTGTGGCTGTACCGTTTTTACTTTAGGTGATTTAAAAACCGAACTCATTTTATTCTCCTAAAAAAGCAAACAAAAAAAGCGCTCTCCAAATTGGAAAACGCTCCCATGAAATGACATTCATAAAAATATAGATTTAAACTTTAAACAGAATGAAATGGAAGATTCAATTTTTTTTATACATTCTTCCATGTTACTGAAATTTATAACACCCGTTGACAGAGATGTCAATAGTTTCGGCTCGACCTATGTTTAAAATTTTACATAATAAAAACAATAAGTTAAACAAATTGTGCATATTTTTTTTCATCAGTTGACGACAAACCGCCCACAGAATAGCCTAGAAATATGAAAAATGCGTATGAAAAAATCAGCAATTTTGAGCTGTCCAAATACCTTAAACGGCACATAGCAAAAGCAGACTCCTCTTTTTGGTCTGCTTTTATTGCCGCATTTTTAGCGTTAAATCTGATATTTATTTACCATGGCGCATCATTTTTATTCGGTGATCATGACTGGCGATATTTAAAAGAAGGTATAAGCTTAAGCGCCGGATTATTTGAAGGTCGCTTTGCTCAATTTTTGCTGATAAATTTGCTCAGCCAAGGAGAAATTCTCCCGATTATTAATAATGTCATCGGATTTACCGGCTTCAGTTTAGGCATAGCCCTGCTCGCGAAGTATTGGCAACTACCCCACAAAAAGATGGCTTATATCGGCTTTGCTTTATTCAGTGCAATAACCCCGTACATATTATCATTTATGTATTTTGCCTTTCTGATAGCCCCGATTCTTTCATGGAATGCCTTTATTATCGGCGCCTTAGTAATTTCCGAACGCGAATCGGAATTTTCGATAAAAAAGACCTTAAGTGCCATAGTACTGATAACATTGGCCTTAGGCGGCTACCCACCTGTCATTAATTTAATCGGCACCGCCTTTATAGCCCGCCTTTTGATTGCCGTTTGTTATGAAAAAAGCACTATACAGACACTTATCAAGAACTATCGTTGGACGGTAATAAACGTTATCCTCGCCGCAATCTGCTATAAGCTTTGTTTAATTTATTTGACACACACCGGCGCCATCAACAGCAGTTATTATAATTTACAAACCACTCCTGTTTCAGAATGGGGCAATAAACTTATCCTCATCATCAAAGATATGATACTGCAATTCAGCGCCACCCTACCCTTTATAGAAAAGAGCTACAAAATTGCCATAAGCCTAATCGTATTATTAGCATTAAGCATAGTAATAAAGCAAAAACAAAACCGAATACTGGCGATTTTTTTATTCATCAGCATATATTTAGCAGGGTTAGTCACCCTATTTTTATCTACATCAATAAAAGAAACGGAATTTTCCCCCCGTATTGACTTTTTCGGATTAATGTACGGTATTTCAGCCGCCTGGGCAATAATTTTAAAGTCCAAACAAAAATTTACAAAAAATTTATCCTGGTTCATCGCCGTATTTTGCATCTATATCAATACAAATACATTAATGGAAGCGCAAAAAGTATGGCACTTAGGGTTCAAAACAGAAATGTCATTATATAAACGCATTGCCCGTCGCTTTCAAAGTGATGAATTATTCAATCAATACGGACACTACATTATTGTTCAAGGCGGTTCTCCGTCTTTTCGTGAAAAATTTTATCAAACAAACTATCAATACAACAGTGATGATTTATTAAGTATATCCTATGTTCCCGGATTAGCCCCCGGCGTAATGTGGAATTATTACGGTATATATGAATACGCAGATACCACCTCTTATGAATATACTTTCAAGCCGGACGATGCGTTTAAGAAAGCATTAGAACAAGCCAAACCCTATCCGGCAAAAGAAAGTACGGCCATCGGCGGCTATTGGATAATGGTAACTCTCACTTCTGATGGCATAGAGCGTTTAAGAAAAAAATACTTATAATAGTACTATTTTTTTCACATTTAGACTTTAAATTTACAATTTTGTATGTTATAATGAAAGCAGAATAAAACTATGAGGATGAGGACAAGACGATGACAAGCAAGTTGGATAAATTAGAGGCGTTACAAAATCAAACTTTATTAGAGAACAAGCTAAATTTGATACCGACAACTCTACGCAACATATACTCCGGCATAGACGGAACCAATAAATTAGTAGCACGCGAATTAGTCGTTGATGGTCGTGTTATGATTGGCATAGAATATGCTGATGACGGCAGTGTTGCCAGTGCTTATACAACCAATAGCAAAGGCAAAAGAATTAACTTAAATAAGAAAGAAGCCAAAGAAGCGCCGAAAGATTTAATCTCCGAGCGTTTAGCCGAATTGTCTAAGAGTATCACTAAACAGCAAGAAAAGAAGGTTGCCAAAACAGAACAGACTGCCGTAAAAGATAAAGTTCAAAAGACGCAAGTTTCCAAGGAAGCCGCCGCATATATTAAAAATCGCGGCAGGAATGTTCCCAGTGCATAGCTAAAACAAAAAGCAACAAACTAAAAGCTCCGTAATGATATACGGAGCTTTTATAATGAAACAACTTCCCGACCGGACAATACCTTAGCCGATAAACGGAAACAGCGGATCTCCTACAACTGTTTGCGTATTAACCGGCAAAGCACACGGCTTAAATTCGGCATGAATATTATCTGCCGTCACCCCAAGCGATGTCAAAATCTTAGCCGCAATAGTCGGCATAAACGGATACACAGCCGTAGCAATTAAACGAAGTGCATCAAGGGTGGTGTAAATAACCGCCTCATAGCGTTCGCGTTGAGATTCATCTTTAGCCAAAATCCAAGGTGTCTCCGCCGCGAAATAAGCATTCACGGCATCGCCGGCTTTGAGAATTTCCGAAGATAACTCATTTACTAATTCCAAAGACATATCGCCATATTTATAAATACGCTCAAATGTATTGGCAATACCTTCCAACAATTCTTTATCTTTTGGCAAAAGGTTAGCATTTGTCGGTACTTTTCCATCAAGATTTTTTGCAATCATTTTCAAAACGCGCATTTGCAAATTACCAATATTATTAGCCAGCTGTTTATAGCCCTGTTTTAAGAGGTCGATAGAAATTTGCGCATCACCGGTTAAGGACATGGCATTACAGAGATAAAAACGCAAAGGTTCGATTCCCATAATGTCCATCACCTCATAAGGATCAACCACATTACCGAGAGACTTAGACATTTTAATACCGCCCTCACCCAGCCAATAACCATGAACAATTAAGTGCTCCGGTGGTTCAATACCGAGAGCCTTCAGCATAATCGGCCAATAAACCGCATGCGTCTTTAAGATATCTTTCGCCAACAAGTGTGTACAGTGCGCCCAAGTTTCATTAAATTGCGTATTATCACCATCAGCTTTCCAACCGATACTGGAAATATAGTTAATCAACGCATCAAACCAGATATATGTAACAAAATCATCATCAAACGGCAGATCAACACCGAGCCAAACACGGCTTTTCGGACGAGATATACAAAGATCATCCAGAGGCTCTTTCAACATACCTAAGACTTCTTTTGCAAAACGCTTTGGTTTAATCCAATCCGGATGAGAATTTATATAATCAATAAGCCACTGTCTGTCTTGCTCAAGCGGAAAGAAATAATTTTCCTCAGTAATCAGTTTCGGCGCTTTTTGGTGATCTGGACAAAGCCCATGCTCATCAAGATCAGAAGGCTTTTTGAATTGTTCACAACCCTCGCAGTAAAGTCCCTCATACGATTTTTTAACAATCAGCCCTTTTTTATAGATATAGTTTAAGGCATCTTTAACAACATTTTTATGTTCATCAGAAGAAGTACGGACAAAATAGTCATAATCAATATCCATTGTATCAAACAATTTTCTAAAATTATCACTACGCATTTTTAAGAAGTCCGGCAGTGCCATACCGCTCTCTTGGCAACTGGTTTGATTTTTCTGCCCATGTTCATCGGTACCTGTGGTATAAAAAACATCATTACCGCGCATTGTTTCAAATTTTTTCAAAACATCGCCCAAGATGGTGGTAAAAGCATGCCCGATATGCGGTGCACCATTTATATAATAAATTGGAGTAGTAATATATTTTTTCATTTCAACTTCCTTTACTGACAAACAATAAAAAAGACGGAAAATACCGCCTCAGAAAACAAGAACAAAACAACCACAACGGAAACGGCAACGTTAATGGTATAAATAACGCATTTCCATTCGCATCATCATGTTATATGTTGTTTTATTCATCATAAAAAGGAGTTTAACAATAAAAAATTAATTTGCAAGCTTTAATTAAAAAAGAACAAAAAAGCGGATTCCGAAGAACCCGCCAAAACAAAAAAAATATAAACAGACTTAATCATTAAAGACCTTAAATTTCGCAAACCACCAAAAATTAACAAGTCCGAAAACCGGAGGCAAAATGCGAATACTTAACAGATCTCCCCACCAGAAGACGCAGGTATAGTACATAAAGATAACAAAACTTGCCAAACCGAAGATAATAAATAAAAAAAAGATAATCCCCGCAAAAAATTGAAATGTATACTCAGCAGAAATTTTACCTAAGATATCCTCCCAAACAGTAAGCGTTATCACCTGCATAAAGACGACAAAAACGATATAAATAAAAGTAGCGATAGCCGGAGAAATATTATCTGTATAATTCCCCAATTGCAGAGCCGCTAAGAAACAAGCTACAAAAATGACAGCGATAAAGAGTAACAATATAGTCTGCCAAATTTGCGCACAAACGAACTTAAAATTAGCCCAAGACACACGTCGCATCTTTTGGACTTTACCGTTATTTTCAGCCATAATAAATATAAAATTAAGTAAAACATCATAATTCAAATTACCACAAAAGTCTAATCGGTATCATAATCGAGAGTCAAGTATTTTTTGCACACCGAAATGTTGCTCCTTGACCTTTGATTTTTCAAATTTATAATATCCTAAACTATAAGGAGAAATTGAGATGAAATACCTATTAACCGCATTGATGATATTGTTTGCTCTGCCCTCAGTTGCAGAGGATGATACCAAAAATAACCAGATTATCACTACTCCGGCCGAAGAAGAAAATTTATTAGATAATAAAATATATTTTTTCGCTCATTCCATGTGCCAAAACTGCAGAGAGGCTTATGTATATTTATACACTCATCACGCAGATAAACAAATTCCGATAACAGATATGAAATTTCATCATAACTTTGAATTATACAAACAATGCGTCAAAAAATTCGGTATAGCTAACAGTGAATTACGTTTACCTTTGATATGCATGGACAATCATTACATCATGGGTTGGGATGAAGCTTCCGGCCCACGTTTTGAAGAATATTTAAAAGAATTCACCGCCACACATAATGAACAGGAATAAAGATGCCCACAGATATAGAAATTGCTCAAAGCATAAAGCCATTTAAAATCAACCGAATAGCCAAACAGCTTAAGCTATCCGATGAGCAGATTGAAGCATACGGTCACTACAAAGCCAAAATTAATACCTCTGTACCATCCTTGAAATCTGGAAAAAAGGGTCAGTTAATCCTCGTTACGGCACTTACCCCGACAGCAGCCGGAGAAGGAAAATCGACAGTTTCCATAGGTTTAGCCGATGGTTTAAGAAGATTAAAGAAAAACGTTTGTTTAGCCTTAAGAGAGCCATCACTTGGTCCTTGTTTCGGTATTAAGGGTGGTGCCACCGGTGGCGGTTGGTCACAAGTTATTCCGATGGAAGACATTAATTTGAATTTCACCGGTGATATTCATGCCATAACTGCCGCCAATAATTTGCTATGTGCAATGATAGACAATCATATAAAACACGGCAACGAACTCAAATTAAAAAATATCTTTTTCAAACGCTGCGTAGATTTGAATGACCGCGCCTTAAGAGAAATAGAAATCGGTCTGGGCGGAAAACTGAACGGCATCCCCCGCAAAGATGGTTTTAATATATCGGTTGCCTCCGAAATTATGGCAATATTGTGCTTAGCAGAAAATTTAGCTGACTTAAAAGCCAAGATAAACCAAATTGTTATTGGTGAAAACGAAGATGGTAAGCCCGTTTATGCAAAAGATTTAAAGGCTGCCGGTGCAATGAGTGCCATATTAAAAGATGCAATAAAACCAAATCTCGTACAAACACTAGAGCACACTCCGGCCATTATCCATGGCGGACCATTTGCGAACATAGCCCACGGCACAAGTTCGGTAATAGCCGCCAAAACAGCATTAAGTTTAGCGGATTATGTCGTCACCGAAGCCGGTTTCGGCGCAGATTTGGGCGCTGAAAAGTTCTTTGATATATTTGGCAGATTAAGCGGTTTATCTCCGAATGCAGTAGTTTTGGTCGCCACGGTAAGAGCCTTGAAAATGCACGGAGGAGTTGCCAAAGAAGATTTAGGAAATGAAGATTTAAGCGCTATTAAGAACGGTTTTGCAAATTTAAAGGCGCATATAGAGAATATCAAAAAATTCGGCTACACACCGGTAGTTGCCATCAATAGATTTGTTAAAGATACCACAAAAGAATTAACCCTTGTCAAAAAATTATGCCAACAAGAAGGTGTTAAGGCGGTTATATCCGAAGGCTGGGGCAAAGGTGGAAAAGGCTGTATCAATTTAGCCAAAGCGGTATTAGAAACAGTTGAAATAAATGTTACACCTAAATTATTATATACGGATAATCTGTTATTAGAGGAAAAAATAAAAATTATCGCCAAAGAGATATACGGTGCCGGAAAGGTCAGTTTTACCAATAAAGCGAAGAAAGAGTTAGCTAAATTTAGTTCATGGGGTTATGGTGGTTTACCGATATGTATTGCCAAGACGCAAAATTCGATTTCGCACGATAAAAATTTACTTGGTGCACCGAAAGGTTATGTTTTTCCGATAACAGAAGTAAGGTTATCCGCGGGAGCCGGGTTTGTCGTTGCGTTATCGGGGAATATAAACACCATGCCGGGATTACCGAAACATCCGGCGGCGGAAGAGATAGATACGGACGATAATGGAAACATTAGCGGTTTATTTTAAGTAGTGGCTCAGCCCCTCGGCTGTGGGTGCAGGGACGCCCCTGCCCCCGTACGGGTAGTACTGCCGTCCGCACAGGACCGCTCGACCGCGTAGGTCGACGACGTAGTCGCTCTGGCGCGCAAAGCATAAGATAAAAATTTAAGGTAAGGGATAAAACCTTACCTTAAATTTTTATGCGCGCCCCTCCACCATCATTGTTAAGCGACATAGCAATCCCCTGCTCCGTTATTATGAAGAGAGAAACAACGTGACAATCCTCTTCTTCGTCATTGTGAGGAGCAAAGCGACGTGACAATCCTCTTCTTCGTCATTGTGAGGAGAAAAGCGACGCGATAATCCTCTTCTTCGTCATTGTGAGGAGAAAAGCGACGCGATAATCCTCTTCTTCGTCATTGTGAGGAGCAAAGCGACGTGACAATCCTCTTCTTCGTCATTGTGAGGAGCAATGCGACGTGACAATCCTCTTCTTCGTCATTGTGAGGAGAAAAGCGACGCGATAATCCTCTTCTTCGTCATTGTGAGGAGCAAAGCGACGTGACAATCCTCTTCTTCGTCATTGTGAGGAGCGAAGCGACGTGACAATCCTCTTCTTTGTCATTGTGAGGAGCGAAGCGACGTGACAATCCAGAAAAAAATTAAAAAATTGCACACAAGGCTCCGTTGATGTGAAAAGGCATCCGTCGCCATGTGCACAATTTTATCGGTACAAACGCGTCATCCCGAATACGAAGTGCAGCGAAGCTCAACTCGTTTCAGCATCTCCTGCGCTTCCATAGAGTATACCCATACTCCAAGAGAAAGCCCTATAAGTGATGGCTGTGCGCCTCCGCACCGGTACCATAGAGTATACCTGTACTCCGAGGGAAAGCCCCCTAAGTGATGGGTGCAGGGACGCCCCTGCTGGCTGTGCGACGCGCACTCGGGCCTACCCGATCTCCGTACGAGCAGTACTGCAGGGACGCCCCTGCTCCGACTGGGCAACACTTGTCAATAAAATACTTTTTAATCTTGCAAAAAAACAAAGAGCATACTATATTACCTCAGAGAAACCAGTAGGAGAATCAAGATGCAGAACGTTTCCGCGCGAAATTTAGCCGAAACCACCATAAAGATGTTGGGGGATCGCTGGAAGGTACAAATCATAGAATGTCTGATGGACGGCACCAAGCGCTTCGGTGAATTAAAGCGGGAATTGGGAGATATTACTCAAAAAGTTCTGACCTCCAATTTACGCATGTTGGAAGAAAATGGCATTTTAGTACGCCATGTATATGCGCAAATTCCGCCACGTGTTGATTATACACTAACAAATTTAGGATACAATTTGCGTCCGGTAATAGATTCAATGGTAGCCTGGGCGGAAGAATATCGTGAATCGTTGATAAATGAGTTCAATCAAAAGATAGAAGAAGGCAAAGCAAAGATAACGGAAAGCCGTGCACAATTAGAAAATGCATTTGTTCAAGGACGCACTTTACTCGGTAGCACGATTGAACAAGGTAAAGCAAGAATAGAAAATAAAATCAAAGAGATAAAAAATAATTTTTAACTAAAGCTTTAACAGATTACCGTGCTGCCCGCCGTATACGATCATTAATCGCTAACCCCAAACCATAGTCCGGAATAGGTGCCATCGCAATCGCTTTGTAGTCATCATTATTATCAGCTGCACGCATAAATGAAAACAGATTCGCCGCTGCTTCACGTAAATCACCGGTGGGACTGAGATTGAGCGGTGCCCATTCGTAACCTTCACCAAACCCGATAAAAAATTCCCCTACTCTGGCTTCTGTCGCATTAATACGAAATTTCTTAGAAGGCGCATAATGCTTTAAGAGTTGCCCCGGCGAAGTCGGACGGTTCGGATTACCATCGGAAACAATCACAGTTTCTCCAAGAGCATGTTCCAATTCTTCTTTAGTAATTCCCCCTGCCCGTAATAAGACCGGCTGAGATGTCGTTAAATCTAAAATTGTAGATTCTACCCCGACCGCACAAGGTCCACCATCTAAAATCATATCCACGCGGTCTTCCAGGCTCTCAAATACAGCTTGCGCAGTTGTCGGAGAGAGAGATTGTGAACGATTAGCTGAAGGAGCAGCAATCGGCACACCGGATTTTCGAATTAATTCTAAAGCTACCGGATGATTAGGACAGCGTACAGTAATCGTTTTAAGCCCCGCACAGACCAAATCAAGCGCCGCAATGGTATCTTTACGCGGTAAAACAAAAGTCAGCGGTCCAGGCCAAAATTTCTCGGCCAAATACAACGCCCGAGAATCAGCCTCAGCATAAGATTTAAGTTGTTCCGGTTCGGCAATATGAGAAATAAGCGGATTAAAAGTTGGTCTTCCTTTAGCCTCAAAAATAGCCGCCACAGCACGAGGATCATAAGCATTAGCTCCCAAACCGTACACAGTTTCAGTCGGGAAGGCTACCAGACCACCGTTACGGATAAGAGTCGCCGCTCGCCCGATATTCAATTCATCAGCTTTAAAAATACCGCTCATAAAGTACTCCGAAAATAAAAAATTTTAATGACAATAACACCATAAAAAGCATTGTCAAGCTCAAAAATTTAACCTTTTCTTCACCTATCAGCGCCATTATATCATAATATGAATAACGATATTTTGTAGGAGAAGCAAATGACGGAAATTACATTTAATCAAAACAGCAAAGATAGCTTGGTCAAGGTTTTAATAGCCACCAAAGAGGAAACATTGAATTATGGTATAACCGGCGGAATAATCAGCCGTTCTGCCTTTAATCTCTTAAAAGCCTATGTGGCCCGTGAAGATGAAAATAATAAACAGAAAAAAGAGCGTCTGATCCTAGATACCGTTAAAGAAGTAATTATATTGCTCCGTCCTGATGTTGATACAACCGCAGTTAAATTACAAACTTTAGCCGGAGAATTATATAACTGCGTCAAAAACTTTACAAATATCAGCGTATATGCCCGTCATATGCCGAAAACAAATTTCAAAGCCCAAGATATTGCCAATAATTTAGGTTTAGGATTTGAACTGGCCTCATATCGCTTTGATAAGTACAAAACGAATATGAAACCGCAAGATTTTCCGAAATTAGAAGTTGTTAATTTTGTAAGCAAAGATAAATTAGATAAAAAAGCCTATGCACCGATAGCCGCTTTAGCAAATGCCGTCAGGTATGCACGCGATTTGACTAATGAACCGTCCAATGAATTAACACCGGAAATATATGCCGCAGATATTAAGAGATTAGAACATTTAGGATTAAAAGTCACCTTGTTAAACAAAGCAGAATTAAAGAAAAAAGGCTTTAATATGTTGTTATCGGTTGCCCAAGGTTCTGCTAATGATCCGTATGTTTGCATTTTAGAATATCAAGGAAACAAAAAGAAAAAAGGCTATGATGTCGCCTTGGTCGGTAAAGGGGTTACCTTTGATTCCGGTGGTATATCGATTAAACCGTCAAATGGCATGTGGGATATGAAACAGGATATGGCCGGTTCGGCAGTAGTTGTCGCAAGCTTAAAAGCTGCCATTCAGCAAAAACTGAATTTAAATCTTGTCGGTATTGTCGGATTAGTTGAGAATATGCCATCAGGCACAGCAACACGCCCCGGAGATATTGTGACTTCTTTATCCGGAAAAACGGTAGAAATATTAAACACTGATGCAGAAGGAAGATTAGTATTAGGCGATTGTATCACCTATGTAGAGAAAGAATATAAGCCGGAAATGATTATTGATATAGCCACATTAACCGGTGCGATTGTTGTAGCATTAGGCAGCGAGATGGGCGGATTATTTTCCAATGATGACGTATTATCAGAATTATTGAGTATTGCCGGAGAGCAAAGCGGAGAAGAGTTATGGCGTTTTCCGCTTACAGATAATTACAGAAAAATGATAAAATCTGATACAGCGGATATCAAGAACATTTCAGATGGTCGATCAGCCGGTTCGATTACAGCCGCCTGTTTTTTGGAATCATTTTTAATGAACAAGACCGCATGGGCACATTTGGATATTGCCGGAATGGATATGTTTAGTAAACCGAAAGCTTTATACACCAAGGGTGCCAGTGGTTATGGTGTTTTATTGTTAAATAAGTTCTTGAGAAATTTAGAGAAATAAATCGGCGACAAATCGCCCGCCCCGCGCGTAGCGGCGCCGTGCGCGTAGCACAGCCGCAGGCTATTTAGGCGCGCAAAGGATAAGATAAAAATTTAAGGTAAGGTTAAAGACCTTGCCTTAAATTTTTATGCGCGCCTCCTCTTATCATTGCAAACAGCAACACCTGTGACAATCCACTGCTCCGTTATTATGAAGAGAGAAACAACGTGACAATCCTCTTCTTCGTCATTGTGAGGAGCAAAGCGACGTGACAATCATCTTCTTCGTCATTGTGAGAAGCAACACCGCGTGGCAATCCTCTTCTTCGTCATTGTGAGAAGCAACGTGACAATCCTCTTCTTCGTCATTGTGAGGAGCAAAGCGACGTGACAATCCTCTTTTTCGTCATTGTGAGGAGCAAAGCGACGTGACAATCCTCTTCTTCGTCATTGTGAGGAGCAAAGCGACGTGACAATTCTCTTCTTCGTCATTGTGAGGAGCAAAGCGACGTGACAATTCCCTCTTCGTCATTGTGAGGAGCAAAGCGACGTGACAATCCCCTCTTCGTCATTGTGAGGAGCAAAGCGACGTGACAATTCTCTTCCTCGTCATTGTGAGGAGCAAAGCGACGTGACAATCCAGAAAAAATTAAAAAATTGCACACAGGACTGAATTCGTGTTATAGGGCACATTCAGCCTGTGCACAATTTTATCGGTACCAACGCATCATCCTTATAGCTACTAACTCGTCATGCTGAATACGAAGTGCAGCGAAGCTCAACTAGTTTCAGCATCTCCCGCGCTTCCATAGAGTATACCCATTCCTCACAGGAAAGCACTCTAAGTGATGGCTGTGCGCCTCCGCACCGGTTCCACAGAGTATACCTCTGCTCCAAAGGAAATCTCAAAGTAAACTCCGTACGAGCAGTACCCCTGCCCCTAAGGAAAACCCCACAATAATTTTTTTTGAAAAAAATAAAAAGAAGTATTGACTTATTAATTTTTTATCTGTATAAACGCTTTGTCTTAGTCGTGGTCCCATCGTCTAATGGTTAGGACATCGCCCTTTCACGGCGGTAATATGGGTTCAAATCCCGTTGGGATCACCATTACAAACAGCGCTCTTTTAAGGGCGCTGTTTTGCTATGTATATCAATCCTTTCAGCGAGTTCGAATGTTTGTTTTTTAAAAACTGCGATTTTGGGAAATTTTACGAGCTAACATTAGCGATTTTCTTTGTTTTTCAGCATATTAAGCGGTTCTATGATAACGTTTTGAGATTTTTAGTTTTGTTTGACAATTATTTTTGTTCATGATAAAATTAGCATAGTTTTTGTTATTGAGGAGCAAAAAATATGGGATCAGGAGCTATTATTGCCGCAGCGGTTGCAGCGCATGTTGTTCATGAAAATTATAGACGTGCTGCGGAAGAACGCAGGCGTACAGCAGAAAGGCATAGAAAAGAAGAAGAACAACGTCGTCGGCAACGCGAAGAAGATGAACGTCGTCGGAGAGAACAGGACAGACAACGCCGAGAAGAAGAACATCGTAAAAGAGAGGCGGATTCACGCAGACGGCGGTTTAATAATAAACTTAAAAATGGTGATAATGCCGTAGCGGCAGAAGTTGACTTTTCCGCATTGGAATTTACAGATAAATTCGTTGTATCAGAAGATTATTTTCCAGCATGCATCAGTAAAACGGAATTTGAAAAGAAATATGCTGATGGTTCGTATGCAACGTTTGATAAAGAAGATGTGTTAAAGAAAAATTATAATGATCAATATCATTTAGAAACAGAGCATTCATATAGTGTGCATCTCTTAAACGGCGTGACCAGAACTTATGTATATGACGGGTATAGAGATGGAAAATATCATTTGATACGAGAAGAATTGCCGGACGGCAGAATGAAATCTTATGATTTTGACCAAAATGTTATGTATGAACGTGATGCCGAAGGAAATTACAAATCTTATAAGCATCTGAATTACACCAACGACATTGTTGTGGCAGAAGTTGGAACCGCAAACGGGTGGTCTATGCGATATGAATATAAAGAGCGCTATAACGGTAAAAAATATGAAGTTGTAGAAACGAAAGAAAGTTTTCCGGATGGAAAATATCAGGTTTTTAATGAAATCGGGCATTTTCTTAAAGAAGAAAAAGACGTCAACGGAAATATTCATAAGTGGAGTGAGCACGGTAAATTATTGGAAGAAGAGTTGGTTGACGGAACAATTTATCGTTGGAACGAATTTGAAGTGATGACTTTTGAAAAATTGCCGACCGGCGAAGAAACGCATTGGAATAATCAAGGTATTAAAACTTACGAGGCACTTGAGTCTGGCGAAACTAGGGAATGGACAGATAAAGGCGATTTGATTTATGAAAAATTATCCGCCAGTGAGGAGCGTAGATGGAACAAAGAAAATACTCTTATCTATGAACGAACAGCGGACGGGAAAATAACCGAATGGACTGAAAATGGCAATAAATGCCGTGAAAAATTAGCGGATAATAGTGAAACACGTTGGTTTCCTGATACCGATAAAGTTTGTTTTCAGAGCAATGCTGACGGTGTGTTTAAGGAATTTGATGAGCTTGGTCGTGTGGTTAGAGATGGTACACGAGATTTATCGCATGTTTATCGCTATTATGGCGATTCACCCAAAGTTTTGGATAAGAGGACTTTTCATGGATATGGTAGCGAAGATAAATCTGCATATGAGCATTATGATAAGAAAGGTAATGTTGATACCGAACACTATAAAGCGATAAAGAAAATTGCTAAAGAACGTATGCAAAAAGAAGATGAATTATCTCAGAAAAAAGGAAAAAAGATAATTCTTCCGAAAATGTCTTCTATCAAAAAAGCAGTGGTTTATCATCAGCAATTACGTAAGCTTGAAAAGGATAAATAGAAGCTATTTTAATACTCTTCATAGCCTCATCTGTCATACCTCAAGCGGTAACAACTGTTAATGATAAGGATATTTTTAACAATCCGAAAGCCTTGTCTTAATGGGCATTATATAATTCTGTTTAGTTAAAGAGCATCATTTTGTTTTGAAGCAACATTATTATCAGTGGTATCTTGGGGGAAAGACTGAGCTGATTGATGATTAGTTTTAGATTTGACAGTTAATTGTTCTATCAGCTTATCTAAATCTGTTTCTTTATCTGAATTTTCATTTTCTTCCGTCATTAGGTTGTTTTCGGAATAATCTTCTGGCGGTGTCATAGCATCAGGTGTTTCAATTTCATTTTCAAGAATGATTTCTAAATCATCAACTTTAATATTATTAATTTGAGCCTGTTTTTTATTGTCTTTGCTGATGACGAGATCAATTGTGCCGTATGGAATATCTGAAATAATGAAATATCCATCCAAATCAGAGAACGTTGCGCCCAATTCATCGCCTTTGTCATTTATTGCCGCTACTTTATATCCGTAAAGTCGTTTGCCGTATGGATTTGCAATTTGTCCTTCAATCGTACCATAGTGTTTAAATTCAATATCTATTTCTTTCAATGTTCCAGGGCGTAAGACTAATTTTTTGGTTTCAGTTTGAGGTTTTAACGATATATCTTCAAGCGTTTCCATATCAATATTAAAAATTGTCTTTTCATTTGCCATTAAGTCGGTAATGAATACTGAACCGTTTTTATCTGTGTATTGTTCATTAACCATATTATTGGCGATTACACCGACACCTTCCAGTGGATTACCTTTATCATCATGGAGAGTGGCATAAATTGATCCGGAGTTACTGAGTTTTGAATTTGCCGATGTTAGAATGTCCCAGTTATCTGGTTCTTTTGAAAAGCTGATATTATAGCTTAAATAAGTTGATAAATTTCCTTTTTTATCTATCGCAGAGGATAATGATAGACCGCCGAAATCAAAAATTCGTGAGCCAGATAAGCTGTAGTAATCCATCCGTTTTTTTATATCTCTGTGATAGCCTGCAGTATAATAAGTGTAGCGGTCTTGTCGCCATGTTAATTTGGTTGAAAAATCTGTGAGTTCGGGATTAGGATTAGTGCGGTAAGTAAGTTCTGTATCCAATGAATATCTATTCCAATATGCATAAATACTTGGGCGTAATTTATTTTCGTGAGAAAGTGAATCATAGCTATCTTCTAAAGAAGCATATAACTGTCGAGTTAAATTTTGAGATATGCGTCCGATAATATTTTCGTATGGTTTATTGCCCTCTTCTTTTTTGCCTGTGCGGTAACTGATGAAATATGGGACCTTCAATATGTTACCATTGTACCGTAACTCAGTTTTTGTTTTTAGGTATTCGTTACCGTAATAGGACAAAGGTGAATGTAAGCCGTTATAATAGTCATACATAGCATAAATTGTACCGTAATAGACATCACCTTGCAATTCAAAATGGTGGCCTGTTTTTGAGGTATCTAAATTGCGTTCTAAGTTATATTGCAAAGAACTGCCGGATAGTGCATATTGCATGCCTGCCATACCGAATTTTTGAGTTTCTGTTTTGGTTTCGGCATCAGGTGTTTGCGTTAAGCCCCCCATTAAAGTGACATCATCACTTAATCCGTAATACATAGTTGTATCTATAACAGGAATATCTTTGCCTTCATATTTATTGGGCTCGTTTTCTTCAAATAAATAACGCCACGGCTGATAAGCGGCAATGTTATAACCGATTTCACCTTTTTTAACTGGAGATGTACCTGAATAATAACGCTTTTCTTCTTCGTATTTTTCACCGTAAGGTCCATAGAACACCAACTTAAATATATTTAAACCATAAGATACCGGAATATTCGGAAAATTATATTCTCCTGCGGTTGAATGTTGACGGTAGCCGACAAGCTGTCCATTCCAATACAATTCTACTTCCCACCCTTCCCGTAAAGGTCCGACGATATCTATGGTTTTATCGGCACTCATCACAAGGTCTTTGAAACTTGAAGCTGTTGCACCGCGACCGTAGCTAGATGCAGCAAAATAAGTATTACTGATGCCATTTATATCACCAATTCTGAATTGTTTTAAGTTTAGCTTATTCGGTGGGTCGTTCAAAAGCGTTCTGCCGCCATAAAGTCGTACTTGTGGTTTGTGATTATTATACGAATTGCCGGAAATATAAGAATTAATATCTAATCCTCCAGCAATGGTTGCAACATTTAAGGTATAGTTGTCATTATTAGTTGTACGCCCATGTGGACTGTGGCTCCAGCCTTTGCCGACTGTTAAATCAATCACAGGCATACCAATCATTCTTTCATCAAATTCATAATCTTTATAACTTTTATCTGTAAATTTAACTGTGCGGCTGTTTTGGCGACGTTTATCGGCATTGCGTTTTACCATAGTGGGAAATTCCTGCTCTCGGTCAATGCTGATTTTCATATCATAAAAGTTATATTTAATCTCAATTTTGTAGAGACGGCTTAGAAAGTCGGTTGAGAAGAACATTGTATTATCAAGGTTTTTATAATCTTTCGCACTCATTTTAACCGATATGTTATTTGCGGTTGCGGTTATATTATTAAGGTCTATGGTATAAATATCGGTTTTGTCGTTGCTAAAATAACTGGTAATAATGCCATTGTCATCTTTATACATTAAGCCTATAAATGATGATAACTGAGCAAGTGAGAGATAAACCGTGCCGTTATCATTATAGGCGTACATGTAGTCATCTTCGGTATAATTTTGGATGATCGTTTCAAATATAAGTTCGGTATCTTCTGGAATATATTTTTCTTCTTCCTCTATCGGTGTGGCACTGCCAACTGCTTCAGCGTTTGCTATCTCTGCTGATACATCGTCTACTGTGGTTTTGTTTTCAACTGTGGTATTTTCTATTTCTGGCACACTTACAGGTAGCGGTTCTGCCTTTGTGCGTAAAGGTAGAGCCGATATAAAAAGCAGAAAAGCAATCAAAGCCTGTTGTTGCTTAGAGTGCTTTTTCGGTAAGTTTTTTATTCGTAAGTGCATCATCAAATTCGAGTTTGGCAGGTTTAGTTCCAGATTTTAAGTTAATAGTTAGGTTGCGTTTGCCGTTTGGCGTATAGATACGCAAGGGTCCGGCACGGCCGATTTCTTCGCCTTTATCATCTAATACTTTTAAGATGAGCCGAGAAGAAACATTACCTTTGCGCTGTAATACCAAATTGAGTTTATTACCGCTGACGTTATGACTTAAAATATCAGTGGCTTGGCTCAAATTGCTACCTTTATAGATTGTTACCGGTACAGAAGTTGCAAACAACGTATGAATATTAATGGAAATTTCTTTCTTTTCTTCTGAGTCATTTTCGCCATTAGTTAGATCATTTTGTTTCTTTTCATCCTTTTTCATATGCGGCATTTCAACTTCTGAAACCAACATGTGTGAAACATATTCACCGTCTTTAGCATCACCTAGGCTCTTACGAGCTATACGGATGGCTTGCATTTTTCCTGGCATTAAAGTAAATTGCTTTGGTGAATAGATAAGATATTTTTGTGCTGAGTTCGACACAGTTTCAGCTTTGACGTATTTGCCATTTTCGTCTTGTGTATATTCTATCATGCTTACACGATAGGTTTGCGGATTTTTTGATTGGTTAAAAATGTTTAAGGTTTGTGAACGTTTTTTACCATTCTCAGGAAAATCCACCGCCTGTGGAAAAATTCCGATATCAGCCATTGCTTGGGTTGTAATAAAGTATGACATCAATAAAAATAGAAATATTTTTTTCATGAATTTATGTCCTCCATAGTTAATAAGAAATTCTAACATTGAGTGTTCCTCTATATTCGCCTACTGGCTGGTTTTCGCTAACATGTAGTGTTCCGCCGAATTTAAGCATTTTATAACCTTGTCCGTTTCTACTTTCGTTTAAGGTAAAGGTTCGCCCGGGAGAAAGCGTAAATGTATCAACTGTTAACGTGTATTCGCCGTTTCTTAAATAAATCAGTTCATCATACGTTACATTGGTAATCGGTAAATTCTCTGCACCAAAAATACTGACTTGTCCGGCAGAGGTGGTACCGTTGACTTTTACTACGCCACCAGTTGTTGAGGTGATTATTCCTTCGGTATTCATCACAACTGTTCCTGCAGTTCCGCTTGTAATCACTGTACCGAAGTTCATGTCTGTATCTTTGATGATATCGGTTTTGTATTCACTATGAAATTCAATCGGTAATGCTACTACGCCCGTTTTGAGTTCGGTTTGGGTGTTATCCATAATTTTATAAGGAATACTGATTGTACCAATATAATCATAATCAGCTTTACAGAAGCCTTTAATCTGTATTGAACCACCAATATTGAGTGAGCCAGATTTGTTGCTTGCAGTCAAGGTTACGGCATTTGCTGAAAACGAGAGATTGGTTACTTTCAAATCGCAACTTGCACCACCGGTTAATGGAAATTCGCTTGAGGAAGTTACAGTTGGCTGAATTATCAGTATATCATAACCATCCTCCATAGCGCTTGAAAAGGTAATTGTTCCAGCCGTAGGAATTGTGCTCGTGGAGGCTCGCATAGCGCGCAACCATAGCGGACGGCTACCGGAATCAACACTGACACTTCCTGTTGAGGCCAATAACACCGCTTTTCCAAAGTCAAGTTTTGTGGTATCAGCCACCACATTTACTTCAACAGCATAGGCAGGCATTGCCAATAGTATTAAGTTTAATATGTATAATAGTTTTTTTACCATTTTTTTTCTTTCAGCCAAGCGGCATAATGTGCAACACCTTGTTTGAATGTGGTCTTTGGGGTATAGCCCAAAAGGAGGTGTGCCTTTTGCCAATTACAAACCGTTTTTTCAACGTCCCCTGCTTGCATTGGTTTTTCTTCAATCTTGGCTTTTTTACCTAAACATTCTTCAAGGGTTGCAATCATTGTTTTTAAGCTTATCGGTTCACCACCACCGAGATTAATTACCTCATAGCGAATTTGATCGTTTTTTATGGCAGCAGTAAGTCCTGACATAATATCGTTAATATAGGTATAATCGCGGAGAGTTGAACCATCGCCATACATTTCTATTGGTTTATCCTGCAATATCAACCGTGCAAACTTAGCAATGGCTAAATCAGGGCGTTGTCGTGGTCCATAGACCGTAAAAAAGCGTAGAGCCGCAACGCTAATGCCATATAAGTGGTGGTAGGTATAACACAGATGCTCTGTTGCGAGTTTGGTGGCAGCATAAGGGGAAATCGGCTCTGTTACATTTAGGTCTTCTGAAAATTCCTCTGCACTACAATTGCCGTAGACCGAAGATGAGGAGGCAACCACCAATTTTTTACAACAGTATTCTTTCATACACTCCAAGATATTGACAGTACCTAAAACATTGGTCTTAACATAGTCATCAGGGGCGATTATTGAGGGACGAACACCTGCACGCGCGGCCAGATGTACGACAGCATCAAATTTATGAGCGGCAAAAATCTCCTTTAATGCCGTCATATTTTCAATATCGGTGCGATAAAGCTTATAGTGCGGATTTGATAAGTTATGTGCTACATTATTTTCTTTGATGCGTATATCATAGTAATCGTTGAAGTTATCAATCACAACCACAGAATATCCGTCTTTAAGTAATCGATCTGCCAAATGAGAACCGATAAAACCTGCACCGCCTGTAATTAAAATCGTCTGCATCTTAAATCCATAAACTCCTATATTTTTCGCGTAGTGTTTCTCCGTCAAGGTGTAAAATATCTTGACTTAATTCGTAGCGAATATCTTGTTTATAGCGTTCTTCTTCTAATTCTGGTATCAAGACATTCAGCCGCTTGCGTGCCTCTTCTAAGAATGGTGTGCGCAAATCTTTACGGCAACGTTTAATTCCGAGCAAAGTTTCACGCACCAAATATTCCAAATAAGCGTATTTGCTCTCTTCAAAAAAGTTATTTTGCTTATAAACTTCCTTAACCTTATCGCAAATAATCAGTAGATGAAACACATTATCATTCATAGTCCGGCTAATACTTTCTGGTTGTGAACGATAGCAATAGAGATAATCTTCAAGCAAATAGACATTATCTGTCGCAAGATATGTTTGCGCACTAAAAAGTCTGTCTTGCGCTAACATTCTATCCATGAATTGAAAATTATATTTCCGATACCATTCGGTGCGAAAGATTTTATTCCACACGGCCATAGAGTTATGCATCGGGTTTTTATGCTGCCGGATGGTTTTGAAATGGGATTGCTTAAAATCGCCCCATTCTTTTACATCAAAAATTTTAATAACACCTACTGCGGTTGTTTGCTGTTCTTGCAGATAGTTAAAACCATTAAAGAGAAAGATATCAATAGTGCGGTCTTCGCGTTTTAAGACATCTACAAATTTTTGATAAGCACCCAGTTGCAACCAGTCATCTGAATCGATAAAAGTAAAATAATCGCCTGTCATCGCCGCCATACCGGTATTGCGAGCACCGCTTAACCCTTTATTTTCTTGGTTGATGATTATGATACGTTTATCGCGCTTGGCATAATCTTCCAAAATAGCTAAGGAGCCGTCCGGAGAACCATCATTGACGCAGATAATCTCCAGATTTTCATAAGTCTGCAAAATGATTGAATCTAAACATCGTGCCAGATATTTTTCTACCTTATATACCGGCATAATTACTGTGATTTTAGGGTTATTTTTATCCATTATGCCGCTCTCCCGATATATGTTTCTCTAAATTCATTCCAATCTAAATCTTTAATATTGCGAACCGCCCAATAAAGATCTTGTTTTCGCAAAATATTAAAGTCGTATTGGGCGAAATCTTCGTCCTTAAATTCGGTTTTCAATTCTTCAAATTTTGCTTCTTTTTCTGCCATTGGGGCGTGCATGATGCTAAGCCACATACAGCGCATTTTGTGATAAATATAGTCGGTTTTATATTTTTCAAAGGCGTTATATTTATGCAAAATCTCTAAATTGGCGTTTTCCTCAGCGGCGACGTTGTTAAACTCTAAATCTTTTGGCGTAAAGTGGCAGACATAGAGGTTATTTAAGTCATATGAGATCTTAGAGGCATTAAACACGCACTCTAAGAAAAATGTTTCTTCAAAAGCGGGGAAAGTGATTTTCTGTAAAAATTCACGTTTGTAAAGCTTTGCCCATGGACTTAAATACATCTTAAACAGTATATTGCTCGAAATATCGGCAACGTTGAATACATCTTTTTGAATAAAATCTTCGGGTGCTATTTGGTAGAAATGAATTCCCTCCATGTTTAAGGCATTCAGCATAGCACATGGAGAATACACAAAATCGCTGTTATTTTGTTTGAGGTTGGTCATAAGGCGTATTAGACAGCCTTGGCCGATATAAACATATTTTGTGCTATTCATGAAATATACATATGGTGCAGTGGCGCGCTCTAAGCCGATGCGGCAACAGTCAACAAGGTTCGTTTTTTGTTTGAGTTTGATAACCTGCACGCGCTTATCAAACTTGGTATAACGGTCAAGCAGAGGGAGAGTGCCATCTGTGGAGGCATTATCAACAATGATAATTTCAGTGTCCTGTACTGATTGCACAAATATGCTTAAAAGCAGAGCATCAAGGTTATTGACGCTGTTTTCGGTAGGAACAATAATACTTATTTCTGCCATTTGGGTTATTTCCTTCATACATTTGTAGTTTAGACTTTGTCTTGATTATAAAGCAGTAATTTATGTCCTCAATTATTTTATGATTTTTATTCACCTTAAAAGTCATATATTTAACGTCATCATGAGGAAGGCTAAGCTTTCTCTATAATGTCATCCCTTGCGCGAGACACGAGCAAAATTAGGGATCTTCCGAATCATTAATTTGAAGATCGCTGAACCTCACTCATTATACTCATTCAGGCGATGACGATTACTTGTCATCCCTTGAGCGAGGCACGAGCGAAATTAGGGATCTTCCGATTAATTTAAATCTTGACAATTCTTGTAGTTTTGCTAAAATAGAACAAAACACGAACAATAGGCTTTGTTTTATGAAGACAATGTATGTTTACATCATGACCAACAGCAATAATACGGTTCTCTATGTTGGGGTAACCAATCATTTGTTGCGTCGTGTGTTAGAGCATAAAAGTGGTCTTAAAGACGGATTTACCAAACGTTACAACCTTACAAAACTGGTTTATTATGAGTATGGTGATGGTGAAGAGAGTGCTATTTTGCGAGAAAAATATTTGAAAAAGTGTTACCGAAAGTATAAAGAGCGGTTGATTACTAATTTTAACCCTGCATGGGCTGATTTAACAGACAGAATAAAATAACTTTAATTTGAAGGTCGCTGAACCTCACTCGTTATACTCGTTCAGGCGATGACGATTACTTGTCATCCCTTGAGCGAGACACGAGCGAAATTAGGGATCTTCCGAATCATTAATTTGAAGGTCGCTGAACCACACTCGTTATACTCATTCAGGCGATGACGATTACTTGTCATCCCTTGAGCGAGACACGAGCGAAATTAGGGATCTTCCGAATCATTAATTTGAAGATCGCTGAACCTCACTCGTTATACTCGTTCAGGCGATGACGATTACTTGTCATCCCTTGAGCGAGACACGAGCGAAATTAGGGATCTTCCGAATCATTAATTTGAAGGTCGCTGAACCTCACTCGTTATACTCATTCAGGCGATGACGATTACTTGTCATCCCTTGCGCTTAATGACATTATGGGACAAAGGAATTGCCGCAAAAATCTGATGATTTTCTCACAATGACGTCGGAAAAGAGAGAGGCACAGGTATCTAAAAAAGCTACTTCCTGACAAGCAGAAAGCAGCTCTTAAAAGTTAAGTTGAGGAAATTAATAGCTAACACTAATCGTTATAGTGTCTGAGAGAGTGCCTGTTCCTTTAGCGTATAAATCTCCTTTAACATTACAATTGTTAGTTTTGCCTTCATAATCACTAGAAGTAGTGCATGAAAGGTAAATATTTCGCACTTCTATATTATCGTCACCAACTGAATTAGTAACAGAAATACTATTTACATCTACACGTGTATTCAAATAGAAACTCCCACTGCTGGCTCCGGATACAGACACACAAGGTGTATCTGACACACACTCTGCATAACCGCTACTTCCCTCAAAGTTAGCCAACTTTATTTTCTCTGAAAGACCAGACATATCGCCGACATACACAGTTCCAAAATCAAGATCACTAGTTACAGTGATTACAGGTACATGTCCCACAGTTGCAGATACATTCATTTCTTTAGATACACTTTCTGCCATAACATTGGTACTCATCATGCATGTAGCTACTGTGGCTAATAAAAGATATTTTCTCATCATATAATCTCCCCTAATGTTCACAATTGTATACGGTGTTGCCTCACTTTTTGTCTATCTACCGACTACTCTCCCGAAAGAGAAAAGATGGGCAACGCTTCTTACAAAACGAACGCTATTTCAAAGATTTACAACCAGACATGGTAATTTTGACCAACGTTTGATTCATAAGTTTGAGTCTTTATACCATAGTTTTAGAAAAAAGTCAAGAAAAAACGCCGATTCAATAAGTTAACAAATAGTTAAGATTGATTCATCTCCTTGAAATGACTTAATATTTTTTGTCCGTTTAAAATAAGACTACAAATTCGAGATTTTCTTTTATTTGCCGAGGGATTCAAAAGGTGAAAAAAACACCTTGCGGACAAAGTGACGAAAAGTGAAACTATGCTTATGAAAACGGCGGATTTTATACTTTAATTTGAAACAAAATGCGATTCGGCGATTTTAGAGTGAAAATTGATTGTTATTTTTAAATTTTATGATAGTATATAGATTATGAAATTTTAATTTTAGCGGATTAATTCTTAAAAAAGAGCTTTAATATGCCTAGAAATATAACACATATTATCATAGCCGATGAAGCTGTTAATTTAAGTAAATGTAAGGATATTCTTGATAATCCGAATGCTTTTCATATGGGCTGTGTGGCAGAAGATGCTTTTCTTTATTCGCTATCACCTCAATTATCAACCAAATTGCATGGTGGATTGGGACATGATACCCGCGCCGTTGCCTTAGAAATGATGAATCAGACAAGAAAAGAAAAAGATCCTATCAGAGCCGCTGAACAAAAAGCCTTTATTTGCGGATATTTATGTCATATGGCCGCAGATTTAACTTTTCATCCGTTAATTTATAGTATCTCAGGTTCTCAAGCCGCAAGTAATAATTGCTCAAAAAAAGACGTGGAACTTGCTAAAGCTTGCCATCGTTACGCAGAAACCTGGTTAGATATATACTTAATGAAAGATAAAAATTTATCTTTTAAGAATTTCAGACCGTTTCGCAAAATAATAAGCAATGTAGCTATGCGTATCCGACTTGATGACTTCTTTACGGATAGCTACCAGAGTGCATTAAAAGCAAAAAAATACACTTGGGGAGACAATCTTGACTTGCAAGCCCAGTTTCATAATGGTATGTCGCGCCAGTTATTCGTTGATAAAATAACACAAAATCAAACAATTGGCAGGATATTGCGTAAATTGGATAAAGTTTTCCATGGCGAATTGAAATTATACACTTCCGGATTTTATGACTTCAAACAAGATATTCCATCGCGCTTAACCGCCGGTTCGTTTATCCATCCCGTCACCGGTGAAACAATCAAAAAATCTCTTGAAAATTTAGAACAAGATGCCGTCAAATGCTGCGCTAAATATATTAAAGCCGTTAATGAATATATTCAATCCGGTGACAGAGAAGCTTTTCTAAAAGCCGTTCCGAATATCAACGGAGATACCGGTATTGAAAATACAAAACTGACGGATATCCGTAAAAAAGTCACCAAAGAAGACTTCCAATCAATTGCAATCGCTCCGAATAACCAAAGGAGTCCTTTGGGAAGTGCACTGAACACTTTAAGATGTTTTTATAAAAAATCACGTTAAAAACATTACCTTTGCAAACATAATCCTTAATTTAATAATTTTTGACAAAACAGAAAGACCACCATATAAAATGGTGGTCTTTCTGTTACTTCAAAAAAAAGCGTATTAATCCTTGAAAATAGCAAGTACTACGCGCCCTGTCTGGCCATAACCGAGGATAAATCCTTCATGACTGTTGTCGCAAAAAAGCTTGTTTCGAACATTGAGTTGATCCAAGCGGCATAATACTGTCGTATTATCACGATAACGGTAGCAAACCCCGCCAACCAAAACAGCATACTCGCCCTTATTCTTGAGCTTATACACCTCCACTGTTTTACCATTGGCCCGGTCAATATTCATGAAATACGTTTCTTTGGCCTGAAGCAAATGTCAGCAGCGATGGTCGCATTTTTACCTTCGAAACGCAATTTCTGACCATTGACAAACACAGTTTGATTAACTATAACAATACCAATATAAGGAAGATGTAAAGATGGTTGCTGAAATTAGATTTTGTTCACCTCTGGGAAAATGGTGGTTTTTAAGCCCGTATGCTGAATTTCCGATACAAATGAATGTTGACGGAAAATTCTATACATTTCCAACTGTTGAACATTACTATCAAGCCATGAAGTTTCATGCAACAGATGCGCGCTTTCAAACCATCTTAAGCTTAAAAAATCCGGACGATGCAAGATTACTTACCAAAAAACCGGAATATAAAATAAACCGCCGCTTAGATTTTGATGAAAATAAATATACAATCATGGAAGCCGGATTATATGCTAAATTCACTCAAAATCCCGAAGCTGCAGAAATGTTGAAAGCAACCGGAGACGCCGTTTTAATAAAATCCTGCACCGTATGTTATAAATGCGGTTTCGGTGAAGGAAGCGGTCACAATCGCATGGGAAAAATTCTCATGAAAATCAGAGAAGAACTTTCAAACATCTAAACTATACACATGACATTGCTAATACAAAACAAAATACACTTCTTACACTTCTCTGCTGACATTCTTAACTTTTAACACTTTATGTTCCGAAGTTTTTTTAGGTCCATCTTTATAAGATTCAAGTTTCAACTTAAGTTTTTTCATAATCAAATCGGCATTATCATTATGTTTAGATATTTCCTTTAATAAAAATTTAACCGCTTCAAATGACATTGTCACATCTTCACCAACATGCTTTTGCGTAACAATCGCAATCGTATGTCCGTTTTCCAATAGTTTTTTATCCATAATATTACCATTAGCGTCAAGAATTTTCGTATCTTCATCTAAAGCAAAAGCGATAATATGATTTTTTTCTCCAAGCGAAGATATTCTGAATCCGCCGTCTTCCTCTCTGCATTTAATTTGCTCATATAGTTCCGGCTTAAAGTTTTTTGCTTGAGCTTCAGCACGAAGATAATCATCCGTATAATTACTAATCATAGAAATACACGAATATTTAAGCTTATCTGAGATAGGTAAAAGCCCGTAATTGACAACATTAATCTTTTTTAGTGCCGCATCAACGGTTTCCTTATCATAAAGTTGGCTGGCAATATGATGCATAGCATTGATATAGCGATGCACACAAGAAGCCCCGAAACAATAACCGAAAAAATTAAGTTTTTTCATATTTTCATTAAGTTGTTCCTTACTAAAAGGTTTTCCTTTTACAACTCTGTTAAATCTATCCAATTTAATATCTTCACCCAACAATTGCATAAAGTCAGATTTAACACAGTCCATATCCTTCGGAGAAAAATAATCCGGATTAGCCAAAGTTTGATAGATAAGCCCGAATTTATTACCTCTAGGAAGTGCTCTATCCGTATATGATAAAAACACAGATGCATCTTTATCTTTGCCAAAAAATTCCTGATCATCAACAATCTGATGTAAAAATTTATCGGTCCATTCTTGCATAGCACTGACTTCCGGCTGAATACTAAACGACATACTCAACACAAGAGTTTCTTTACCTGGAACAATTTTTGCCTCGTCAACATAGGTTGCTTTTTTAAGATTATGCGGATTATTAATTTCCCACATTTGATGCTCTTTTTCCGGATCAAACACCAATTTATTGATAACACCTTTCAGCGAGCAAGCCTCAGAATACTTCGCCGCATCATAATAAAGTTTTCTTAAATCCGGATCTAAAGTATATTTAGATGACAGCTTAGTTAATGCCACTTGGTCATCTCGGATATAACCACTGATAAACTGCACAAATTTTATAACTGCTTCTTCATCTATATTTTCAGGAAATTTCACTGTCTTTCCGCAATGTTTGATAAAACTGTTAAGACTAATCTCAAGTTCTTTCAGTCGGGCATATTGAAGAATATTTCCAATTGTATTCTTTTTTCTTTCTTCAGGAGTTCTTTCATCATACTTGACGTTTGCATTATCTCTTTTTCCAGCTTCATTTTTAGGACCATAAAATGCATCCATAAAAGCATTATACATTGTTTCCGCAAAAGGATTATCTTTCATAACATTATCCCCTGATACAAATTCACAATTATTATACGCAAAACTGATTACATTGTCAATTTTATTATCATTTTGCGTCTTTTTCAAAATTACCCTGCCCTAGAGAAAATTCCTATAACTAATGATCGTTTATTTTTCATTATAAAACGCAAAAAATCATACCGATACCTCAAAAACAATCCGATTACGACAATATTCTTTGGTACCTTTGTACCTATAGCCGGAGGATTAACAATTTTCTTAGGAGGAATGCTTGGAATGATATTGGCTGAAATTGTAAAATTCATAATCAACTTGCTATGGACGGATAAAAGAGCTAACGCTTAAAAAGTATCGCTGGGAAAACTCAGCGATACTTTTATAGAGTTAGTATTATCAAATTTATTGACTTTAGCTGTAAAAAATGTGATAATGACAAGGTAATTATTACTAAGGACAACACTTATGGCTAAGACTAAAAAAATCACAGAGGAACTCACCAAAGAGGACTTAGCTACTGCTAAAAGCAAAATCAAAGAATTTATCAAAGGCAGCGGTAAATTATTGAGTGGTTTCGGTGCATCTTCAGTCTTATCGGTCATGGCCGGAATTGCCGATAAGTTATGTCGCGATGAAGAAGGAAAATTCAAACCCGGATGGTTTTACAGTTATTTAACTTCCAATCTTATCTCCGGTGCCAGTTCAGAAATATTAAATAATTATTTATGCCAACGCCAAGTGGAATTAGATAATAACGTTGTTGAAAAATTACACGAGATGTTTGATGGTTTCTCGATTGATGAGAGACGTGCGCGTTGCGAATGTATTGATAAAAGCATGGAAGATGTTCACTGTATGAAAAAAGCCGTCAATGGCTATTTAGGAGCCACAAGCACTCTACTCAGTTGTTCAATTTCATCTGTTGCTTTAATTACCACCACTTTCATCAGCGGCGGTTTAGCAAATTTACCGATTATGGGCGGCGTTGTTGCCGCGTCAGCGATAAATGCCTATATTCTCGGCCGACGCATGAATGAAGAAAAAGTTGCCCGCAAAAATCAAATTCGCAAAGCCAATGCGCAATTCAGAGCTGTTGACCGACAAGCTTACATAACCAGCTATCAAATGGAAACAGCAGACAGCATCGGTAAATCCAAACAAATTTTCTCACAAAAAAGAAAAAAGCGTGAAGAAGAATATGAATTATATACAAAGATGCTTAACAAATATGCTCTTATCGGTACATTAATAAAATCTGTCGTAATTGCTGGAGTAGTTGCCGCAACGATTGCCCATCCGGCAAATGCACTGGTAATGGTTGCCGCCTCTTTAGGAACATACAGTGCTGTTTCTCGCTGTATCAGCGCCCATTTTTCACGATTATCGCATATCGGTAACTTCGCCCATGCTTTTAAGAGTTTCAAACCCAAATTCAAAGTAAAATACGGTAAAGAAAAAATAGATGAAAAAGCAAATGTAATTGAATTGGAAAATGTTGCGGTTTATCGCAAAAATCCGAAAGATTCCACCAAATTCAATAAAGATATTTTATTTTTCATCCCTGATAAACAACGTATCGGTCCCGGCATTACATTATTAAGCGGAGCCAGCGGTGCCGGAAAAAGTACATTAATAAATTTATTGATGCATAGTAATGATGTCAATGCCGGCACCATCAAAATAGGAACCGTTGACAAACATGGTATTTTTAATGGCAAAGAGTACTCAGATTTAGCATTTGCCGAACCATCAAGACACATTGCTTTATCAATGCAACGTTCCGAATTTATGGAAATGACCGTTAATGAATATATCCGTCTTTCCAATCCGAACGCATCGGAAGAATTGGTTCAGGAAGTAATGGATCTTGTAGGTATCAAAGATGATCCCAATAATCCGGAAATGATTTCACCTCAAAAAATTATAGATGGCAATGGTGGAGGTTTATCCGGCGGCCAAGCTAACCGCATCAGTTTAGCGCAAGCCCTAATTAAAGACGCCCCTATTTTAATATTAGATGAACCGACCGCCGGTGTTGATGCCACAATGGAAGAAAACATTTCCCAATATTTGAATGAACTAAAAAAAAGAAAGACGATTATTTATATTACTCATAACGCAGAAGATGTACGTGATTTAGAGATTGATCAAGCTTTGGATTTAAGCAGAGATGGTGAAGGTAAACCGGCCGTAATGACCAGATATGATTTAAGTGATGAAAAAGTAAAAAAAGCATTTTTGGAATATTTTGTAGATAGAAATATCGGACTTTCTCCCACGCCTGACATTTCCAAGCTGGAAAATCTCCGCACAACTCTATCCCGACAGATGGCCGAACAACGTGAAGAAATTAACAAACCGAATAACCCCGATGAATTATCATCAGATACCTCACACCCTGGTATCAAAAAAAGGCTGAAACGTTTTGAAGATCGCTTAAAGAGATTTAAAATTATACTTTATAAAATGAATTTTCAAAAACTCCGCTCCGGCATTAAAGATAAATTGCTAAAAACACCCCCGTCAAAAGAACATGAATTATAATGTTTTTTAAGCAACTTACCTTATTTCGTTCATACAATATTAAAATCAATCTTGACTTAGAGATAAATTCTATTACTATCATACATGAATTAATTTTGTTTGGGATATAATTTTATGAAAAAGCTACTTGTTATTGTATTTATTTTTTCTCTGTTTTTAAGCGCCCCGAGTTGGGCCGAAGACAACGCTAAAAAAGAAGACCTATCTGCCCTTTCCGGTGCAAATAATATTTTTTCGGGAGATAAAGACGCATCGTTTTTAACCGAAGATGAAATACCGACCGGAGCCAAATTTCTTCCTTTACCTCCTCACCCCGGTGAAGATGCATTTTATAATGATTGGCGCCGCTATGAATGGGGTAAGACCATGCGTGATACCGAACGCGGTAAATTAGCAGCTGAAGATGCCATACACACACTTGAATATTTTTCTGAGATATATTCTGCTCCGTTTAACATGAAAATTTCCAAAGAAAATACTCCGGAAATTTATGCACTCTTAGATCGCCTATTAGCCACAACTCGTTTATGCAACCAAAAATCAAAAGGACGTCTGATGCGCATCAGACCATTTGTACAATTTCACGAACCAACTCCTGTTCCTGAAGATGAAGAACGTTTAAGCACGAACTCTTCATATCCTTCCGGACATACCACCATGGGCTGGGCCATCGCCTTAGTCTTATCAGAAATCAACCCTGCCCGCCAAGATGAAATTTTACAACGCGGATATGAATATGGAGAAAGCCGTGTCATAGTCGGTTTCCACTACCAAAGTGATGTTGACCATGCGCGCATCATAACCTCCGCACTCATCAACAGATTGCATGCAAATAAGGATTTCACCCAACAACTTGAAAAAGCAAAAGCTGAATTCTTAAATAAACAGGCAAAATTATAGAAATATTAAGATTTACGATATATCGTATACATAGTTTAACCAATTATGAACAAAGGTAAATAAGATGGCTGAAGAAAATAAGACACTTGAAATAGAACAAACCAGAAGCGGTTATATGTTGACTTGTAAATTAAAAGGTTGGCTTGACCCGAACACTTCTGCTGATTTGGTATCAAAATTAAACTTACAAGACATTACCATGTTGATTTTTGATATGACGAATGTTGAATACGTATTTTCATCTGGCATACGCACCTTTTTGATATTTCAAAAGATGTTGGAACCGATGGGCGGATGCGTAAAATTAGTTAACGTACCGGAAAATATTCGCAATATTCTTGAATATGCCGGTCTGGAGGGCATGTTGGATTTTAAGGCATAAAAATTTTGTTGAATAAATACGCTCTAAATATTCCCGCAGATATAAGTAAATTAGAAGAAGTTTTGTTGTGGCTAAAAAAGGATATGTCATCTTTCGGCGTTTCGGAGAAAGGACAATTTAATATGATAATGGCCGCAGAAGAAATCTTCTCTAATATAGTTTCGTACGCCTATGCCCAAAAAGAAAACGCCACTGTTGAAATAATTACAGAAAAATGTGATGATATGTACACCGCAACCTTTATTGATAGCGGAAAAAAATTCAATCCGATAGAACAAAAAAATCCTGACATTACAGGAAAACTTTCCGACAGACAAATTGGTGGTTTAGGGGTATTTTTGGCCAAAAAAGTTTCTGATATGATGACCTATAAATATGAAGACGGACACAATATATTAAAAATCGGTATATATATCAAAAATCCATCCCAATAATTTTCCCCGCAAAGTGAGGTGAAAAATGGCCACAATACATTTAATGGTTGGATTTATAGGGTTTGGTAAAACAACTTTTGCCAAACAACTTGCTCAAGAACTTTCTGCCGTGCGTTTAACACACGATGAAATAATGGTAAAACGTTACGGCCGCAATCCGGATGACTTTGCTACAAAATATCAACTTGTTGATAATGATATTCGCAAAGAAGCCTCAAAATACATAAAAGAAAATACAGACGTTATCATGGATTATGGATTTTGGACTCACGCGAAACGAGAAGAATATTATACTTGGGCAAAAACTTTAACCGATGATATCATTTTTCACGTTATAGAATGTGATATAAAAGAAGCTAAACGTCGCATTTTAAAAAGAACTAAAAGCGATAATAAAGAATTAGTCATCGATGAAAACGCCTTCGATACATTGCTTAAACAATATGAACCATGGAATGACACAGACAATTATCCGGTCGTTTTTGATAATGCACCGGTAACTCGTTATATTGGAGCAACCGTAAAGATAAAAATTGACAGACCTCTTGGAAGTAAACATCCGAAATATGGTTTTGAATATCCGATTAACTATGGATTCTTACCGTTCACAACATCAGGTGATAAAGAAGAATTAGATGCTTACATTTTGGGCATTAACGAACCACTAAAAGAATATATCGGTCATTGTATCGGTATTATTCACCGAATTGATGACAATGATGATAAATTGATTGTTGTACCTGAATCTGTTAAATTAAGCAATGAAGAAATAGAAAGACAAATAATTTTTCAAGAAAAATGGTTTAAGCATATTCTGATTCGCTAAACAAACAACGCACAATTGTCCCTATTAACAAAGAACAAAACTTCTTGTACAAAAACTAAATTTTATTGCATTCCGGGAATGAGTACAACCGGAGCTTCCTCACCATTATTTTGCACTTCTTGGATATCGCCGTTAACCCGCTCACGCACATTTTCATCTACCAACGCCGATGCATCTTCAATCGGTAAATTTTCGTGCGTTTCAACTTCTACTGAAACATTATCAAGCGTATCTGATTTGACTTCTGCATCATGAGCCTCTTCAACCACGGAAATCACACCTTTTTCAGTATCAAAAACTTCTATTTTTCCCTCTTCAAAAGTAGGCTTAGCAACATTTTCATCCTTCTTTTTTGGCTCACTTTGTTTCATTTTATCCAAAATAGTTTCCTCTTGTTTGATAGCATTAATTTTATCTTGCATTTCGAACATATAACCTAAGAAATCATCAACAGCAGAAACCTTTTGAACCGGCTCAACATTATTTTGTGCTTGCGGTATTTCATGAACAACTTCCGGTTTGCTCTCATTTAAAACCGGTTGTGCAACGCTTTCTTTTTGAGCTTCATTTTTCAAGCTATGATAAACCACCACCACTTCATCTAAAGGAGCTGTTGCTTGCTGATATTCAAAAACTGCTCCGGCTATCAATCCAAAAAACAAGACCATAGTTAATAATTGCAATTTAGCTTTTGCACGTTCTTTAGAAACATTTTCCATTGCCATAACCAACTCCATAAAAACAATCTGCCGTATTATAAAAAAGCCTCATTATTTTTGCAACATATTTCTATGGAGTTGATTAGAAAATTTTTACTATACTTCAATCTGTGTTTCTATATTGCCCTGCTCTTTTTTAAGTTGATATAAAGCCAACTTTTTAAGACACATTTTTTTATCTGAAACATATGGCATTTCTTTATAAAATTTCTGCCAAATTTGCTCTTGATGCGAACCTTTGTAAATTTCATCAAGTTCATTTTTGAGTTCGTTTAAAGACAGATATTCATCGCCTTCTTGTAATCCGAAAACATCTTTAACTTTTGCCGCCGCTTCGCGTTCAAAACGTCTTTTAACACCGGCTGTTAAAGTACGTCCGTCATTAATGTATGACTGTTCCATAAGTTTTTTTTCATCATCATAAGCACCCCAAAGTTCAAACGCAAACTTAGCTTTATTTTCCATAAATTGACTTGCTTCCGGTGTATCATCAAAATTATCTTCCAAAAACACTTTATCAGTTAAATCAATAAATGCTTCATCAAAAATTTTCTGATGATTTGCTTTTGCTCCGACAACTTCATTTTGCAACAAAGCCACTTCATCAAATTCAAGATTTTTGCGATTATATGCAGATACCAAACAATCTCCGATTTCTTTTGTTTTCTCAACTGTATCGTCTGCATTTTTCATCAAATTATAAGCCGTGGCAAGCGGTTTTTCCATTACATATTTTTCATCATCACGAGCAAATTTTTCTTCATTAGTGAACAAATAATATGCCGCATGGTTTATATTACCTTTTTCTTTTTCCTGCCACAATAAAAAATTATTTTTTAAGATATTAAAATCATCACGACGTTTCCGTAAATTTGCCTGATAAAGTTCATCTTCCTTTTGTAATTTTGAAAGATTATCCAATTCGTTTTTAAGACTTTCATTATCAGCTAAAAATTCCGTTCGTGCCGTTTCTGCCGCTTGCGGATTTTGCAATGCCAAATTAAGAATTCCGTCCGTTAAAAATTTCATTTTATAGCTTTCTTTTTCCGCATCATTTAAGAAAGAACTATCATAAATATTTTGCAAACCTTGTTCAAAAATTTTATCAGGATGAGAAACCGGAATTTGCGCCAAAACACTTTGCGTATCGGCCAACAAAGAAAGCAAATTTTGCTTTGCAAATTCCGGCTGTTTAATTTCGCGTAAGCGTTCAGTATCTCTACGATTAGCGTCTAAAATTTTGGCACTGTTTTGTTGCCAAAATTGCATATCATCTTCATCACCGTCAGCAAAAGTCCCTTGCAACATTGTATCCGCCGCCTGCGCAATATTATCAAATTCCGATGCAGATTGAGAAGCAAGTAACTGTCTGCGATAGACACCAAGTGCAGCAGCTGTTTTTAATTTTTGTGTTTGATAAGAAGATTTATTTTGGTGTTGCAAAATTTTTTTCTGATAATTTAAACTTATCTGTAAATCATCAAGATGAGAATCATCTTCTGCAAGTTGCTTCATTGCTGATTTAATAGCTGGTGTGCGTACAGTTTTTTGAAGCATTGCACCTTCCAATTTAATTGCTGCAATTTTTTGTTTATTAGCCATAATAACCTCCTTAATTAATACATAGAATTCGGTTGAGAGATTGATGTCAAAGCGCTGCCGATACCATTGATTAAGCCGCTCTTAAAGACATTACGGGATTTTTTTCTGTTTTGATGAGCATTATATTCTGCCACACGTGCCTGATAGAGATAATTTTCGGCTTCACTTTCGGTTTGATAACGTTGATTTAAAACATTTTGTTCCAAAGCCGAAGCAGAAGTTGATAAAAGAGACATCAAAGTCGGACTTTCGGCCATACCTGCTTCACCGGCAGCCGCCAAACCGCGTGAAAGATAAGAGCGATTTTGAGCGCGTAAAACATCTTCATTGAGAGCTCCGTTCAGACGTGTTTTAGCAGCATTTTGCCGAAAGATATCCGCCTGTTGTGCATATGAGTTAGCCTGTTGCAAAGCTTGATTACGATTTTTCACTCCGTTTAAGTAACTGGAAGCGAAATTAATAGCGGCGATAACGCCCAAACCTAAAGCCATTATAAAATCCTTTCAAAAAGTTGATAATCATCATTTAAGAAAAAGCGTGGCAAAAGTGCCACAAAAGAAAAACCGAGAAGTTTAGCCAGACGTTCACCGGCCAAAAAATTTTTTTTAACCGTAAAAGTAACCCGACAGATATAGCATTGACGCATAATAATTGGAATTTCTCGAATTAAGAAGCGAACAAGTTCCAGAAGTTTAGTCCGGCAATTTTGACCGATAAGTGCGAAGCATTCCGCTGAATATGGGGCTGCCATACGCCAACCGAAAACAGCATAAACAGCAGTGTCATCGCACAGAGTATAAGCATAGATATTCTCAAAATTATCCGCATAGATACTTTCTTGAATTTGTGCTTTTTGAACAAGAACTTTATGTGCGTCACCGGATTGATAAGCTCTAATCATTTATTTTTTCCCATATTAGGCGCAAGCGCCAGCCTCTGCGGCTTGAGCAGCGCCCTGCGCGTAGCAGACAGCCGTAAGGCTGTTATGTGCCGAGCGAAGTGAGAAATGATTTTTTTGAGAAGCAAAAAAATCATGCTCGGCACATCAAATTTCATCATTACGTAAGAAGCAACGCCACACGGCAATTCTCTTCTTCGTCATTGCGAGCCACAACTCCGCGTGGCAATCCTCCTCCTCGTCATTGTGAGCGGCAACCCCGCGTAACAATCCTCCTCCTCGTCATTACAAACGACAACACCGCGTGACAATACCCTCTTCGTCATTGCGAGTGGCAACCCCGCGTAACAATCCTCCTCCTCGTCATTGTGAGGAGCGAAGCGACGTGACAATCCAGAAAGAATAAAATTGCACACAGGACTGAATTTGTGTTAAAGGGCACATTCCGCCTGTGCACAATTTTATCAGTTCCAACACTTCATCCTTATAGCTACAAACGCGTCATGCTGAACGACTAACGCGTCATCCCGAACTTGTTTCGGGATCCCCCTGCCCCAAGGGAAATCCCGAAGTAAACCCCGTACGGGCAGTACTGCAGGGACGCCCCTGCCCCGTACGGGCAGTACTGGAAGTGCGACGCACACCGCACACTAAGCCATATAGGGTACGATTGCCAAAATATTCATCGGAAGCGGAGATGTATTTTCAATCATCAAGAGGGCCGGCTCATTTTTCGGATGTGTTGAACCATTAAACAGCACCTCTTTATTACCCGAAAAAAGCTCCTGCGGTACATTCATAAGCGCATCGGTCGGACGGTACAATATCTCCGAAAGATGCTTTTCATCTTCACCGACTTTGCCACCACCGGAAAGATATAACATAAGAAGAACATGATCGATACGTTGCTTTGCCCCGATACCGCTACCATTTTCATCATCAAAATATATTGCCTGCGGCACATATTGACTGACAATTTCTTTCCCGACAAGAACCATATTCTGCGAGGCTTTAATTTGCACCGTACCGTTAATAACCAACTGAGAAGGACAAACTTCACCATCGGCAAATATCGCCACTTTTTCCCCCTCCAAATGTGCAAGTCCGGTAATAGTCGTTGCATCATCATTTTCCGCACGCACAAAAAGCACTGCCCCATCTAAATACCTTGCCTGTTGCAACACATAATTTTTCTCTGCCTGATTTCGTGTTTCGATCTGCGACGCATTATAAACACTTGGCGGCATTGCAAGCGGCATACCGTTTTCTAAATATTCCACACTGCGCAAAGTTTCGCCGTTAATAGAACGATTAACCTCAAGCCATAACTCATCTTGACAAAGTTCCATATTAGGAACAATCGCCACACTTTCCACTTTACCGCTAAAATCGTGTCTGGAAAGAGCCGCCACCTCTTGCTCAGCAGAAAAAGTCAATGCTGCCAGAGAGCCGTCACCGGTTAAGCACCACAAAATTTTATCCGGTACTTCTTGATAACACATCGCCACAATCCGTGAACTGAACAGATGTTTACCCAAGAGTGAAATATCCACTTGGTCATAGCCATCGTTATAATAGTTATAAGATAAATCACGAAGCGAAAGCCCATAGCGGTCTGCAAAAAAGACATGCGCTCCAACATTAACTGGCATAATTGCTTTACTTCCGACATTAGATATTTGCGCAATTTTAACATTATCATTTGCCAAAGCCGAAGATGCAGAAATAGTATCAATATAAAATTCCGCACTACCTGTTCCGACAAATAAGACATCATGTGCAAATAACCATTTTCCGACATTAAATTCAGTATTAAGTACCGGCACGGTGATAGCTGATTCCGTCGTTGTTTCACCAAATTCCATATCACTGAAATTATTATAATCTCCGGCACAAGAAAGACAAACTTTCGGCCCCTCAGCAGTGTTGATTAAAAAAGCAAAACGATTGCGGAAAAACGCTCCTGATTTTGGATAATAAGCACCGCCGTGTAATAATCCCAATTCCCAATAAACAGTACCATCACTTACGGCTTCAGGTAAACGATTAATAACGGTAGCTGTTACCGACTGTGCACTGGTATAGGCGGTAATTTTAACAACTCCCGTTCCATCATGGAGATAGCGCCATCGCACGCCACCGTCAGAACGAATTCCTTCGTTATGTACCGGTTTTTTGATGCCTGAAGTACCACTGTTTTGCGCCGCATAATATTTATTATCCGAAAGATAAATATCACCTGAAGAAACCGC
>Ga0247610_10000801_pt1 | contig 42191 bp, 40 predicted proteins | sample 174DNAGHGhighgp2_FD_193483 | JGI IMG/M metagenome (GOLD analysis project Ga0247610, IMG submission 193483) | Sheep rumen microbial communities from Palmerston North, Manawatu-Wanganui, New Zealand - 1742 DNA GHGhigh gp2 | ecosystem: Host-associated > Mammals > Digestive system > Stomach > Rumen...
TGATTTAAAATCTATTAATTCTTCGTTTGTTAATTTATCTATTTTTGATATTACTATTAATGGTTTTATTTTTTGTTTAATTATATTTACTATAAATAAATCTAATAAATAAAATGAAAAATCAGGCTCTTTTGCAGCAAATACTAATAATATTTGATCTACATTAGATATATCTGGTCTTATCATTTCATTTTTACGAGGCTCGTATGATGCAATCATATCATTATCAATATTTACAATATCTCCAACCTTTGGAGAATTTTTTATATATTGTACATCCTTCTTTTTACTTAAGGATTTTTGATTAACCTGATATGTTTTTTCGCTTCTTAGCTTTCCTCTTGCCTTATATGATTTAACCAAACCATTTTCTAATAATACCTTATAAACGCCACCGTTTAAATTTATTACTCTTCCTCTATCCATTAATTCACCCTTGCATATGTCTACTTCTTAATTGGCCACAAGCGGCATCAATATCCGAACCTTGTTCACGTCTTAATTGTACATTGATTTTTCTTTTCTTTAATATATCAAAGAATTGAACCATTGCTTCTTTAGTGCTTCTTTTATATGGCTTTTCTTTAACCTCATTATATGGAATTAAATTAACATATATGTTTAAACCATGTAATAAATCAGCTAGCATATTTGCTGCTTCTTTTGTATCATTAATATCTTTAAGTAATATATATTCTATTGTAACACGTCTATTAGTTTTTGAAATATAATCTCTTATTGCCTCAACTAATTTTTCAATAGGATAAGTTTTATTAATAGGCATTATTTGATTTCTAATTTCATTATTTGGCGCATGTAATGATATCGCAAGATTTACTTGTAATGGGAATTCACTATATTCATAAATCTTAGGAACTAAGCCACATGTAGATACTGTAATATGTCTTGCACCTATTTCAAATCCTAATGGCTCATTTAATATTTTAATGAAATTTATTACATTATCATAATTATCAAATGGCTCACCAATTCCCATTACAACTACATGAGTTATTTTTATTCCTGATAGTTCTTGTGCAGTTAATATTTGTAATACTATTTCAGAAGTCTCTAAATTTCTTAATTTCTTTTTCATACCTGATGCGCAAAATGCACATCCCATATTACAACCAACCTCAGTTGTTACACATGCACTATAGCCATATTCATTAGTCATTAATACAGTTTCTATTAAATTTCCATCCTTTAATCTAAATAAAAATTTAATAGTTCCATCAGATGATTCTTGCTTAGTTACACATTCTAATCTATCTAAATTAAAATCATTTTTTAATGTTTCAATAAATGATTTTTTTATGTTAGACATTTCATCAAATGATTTTATTTGTTTACGATATAGCCATTCAATTATTTGAGTAGATCTAAATGGCTTTTCTCCTAAGCTTATCATATATTCTTTTAACATATCTAATGTGTAATTATAAATACTTTGCATCTTTTCACCTAATTTCCTCACTTATTATACTATTAAATTATATATTTTAAAAGAAAAAGAAAAAAATACCCTAATAGTTTTTCATAATAATAAAACTATAGGGTATTTAATTTAATTATCTTAATCTAGCATTAAAATCTTTTTCAAGCTTAGCTAAAATATTTTTAACAAATCCATCTACTTCTTCAGTTTCTAATGTCTTTGTATAATCTTCAAATGTTAATGAGAATGCTAAAGATTTTTCATCGGCACCAACATTTTCACCTACATATACATCAAATAATTTTACATCTGATAGGTGACCCTTTGCAGCCTTTTCAATAGATGCCTTAACTGAATCAGCCAATACATCTCTTTTTACAACTATTGCTAAATCTCTTTGAATTGCTGGGAATTTATTGATTGAATGATATTTTAATTTATTCTCTTCAGTAATAAGTGGTGTGATATTGATTTCACAAGCAATTGTACCTGAAACATCATGATCTTTTGCAAACTTAGGATGTAATTCACCAATATAACCAATTTCTTGGTTTCTATGCATAATCTTTGCACATCTTCCAGGATGGAATGAGCTAATATTTGAATAAGGAAGATATTGAACTGTAAATCCTAGCTTTTCAAATAAGCTATCTAATACTCCTTTTAATAAATAGAATGATGAAGCTTGTTTTTCACCCTTCCATAGATTAGATGAATATAGACCATTTAATGCGATAGCTAAATGCATTGTTTGACCTTCAGTTGAATATACATTACCAATTTCAAAGATTTGTAGGTTTTCAAGCTTTCTTGCTTTATTATATGCAATAACATCAATAACACCATTTAATAATGATTGTCTCATTACGGCTCTATCTTCTGTTAATGGCATTAATACCTTAACAGGTTCTTTTACTGATTCAACATATAATCCTAAATCCTTTTCAGCAATTAATGAATATGTTACAACCTCATTTAATCCCATAAATGCTAGAATTTGTCTAATTAATCTTGTTCTCTTTTGAGAATAAGTTAATCCTCCTTTATCTCTTGTTGCAGCTAATGTTGTAGGAATATTATCATATCCATACATTCTTGCAATATCCTCAATTATATCTTGAGGAGAACATTCTAAATCCATTCTTCTAGATGGAATTGTAATTGTATATATATCATTATTCTTAGTATATGAATATGCTAATCTATTGAATAATTCTTCTATATATTCTTTAGATAATCTAGTACCTAAAACTGAATTAATTTTAGCTACAGTAATATCTATTGTTTTAACTTCAGGAGTAACCTTTATATCAGATGCAACACCTGATAATACCTTACCACCTGCAAGTTCAACGATTAATTGAGAAGCATAATCTAGTGCTCTTTCTACTCTATCATAATCAATCTTACGTTCAAAACGCATTGATGATTCACTCTTTAGATTTAATCTAGATGATGTTTTTCTAATTGAAAGTGGATCAAAATATGCTGCTTCTAAAACAATGTTTTTAGTATCATTTTCAATTTCAGTTGATAAACCACCCATAACACCAGCAACACATACTGCATTTTTACCATCAGTAATTACAACATCAGTTTCTTCTAACTGTCTTTCAATATCATCTAATGTCTTTAGCTTTTCACCTTTATTAGCTTGACGAACAACTATTTCATTTCCTAATTTATCAGCATCAAATGAATGTAGTGGTTGACCTAATTCCATTAATACAAAATTAGTAACATCTACTACATTATTAATAGGTCTAATACCTGATGCGATTAATCTTGCTTTTAACCAATTAGGTGATTCTTTAATTTCTACACCCTTAATATATCTAGCATTATATTTATAGCATTTATCAGTTAATACAGATACACTTACTGGGTTTTTCTCTGAATCTTCTTCTATTTCAGGTAATACAGTTGTAATCTTTTGATTTAATGCCGCACCTAAATCATAAGCAACACCTTCAATTGATAATAAATCACTTCTGTTTGATGTAACTTCTAAATCAATAACTGTATCATCAAGTCCTAATACCTCAAGTGGATTAGCACCAATTTTTGCTTCATCATCAAATAAATAAATACCATTTTTAAATTCTTCAGGTACATATTTTTCTTCTAAGCCTAATTCCTGTAATGAGCATAACATACCATTAGATTCAACACCTCTAATTTTAGATTGCTTAATCTTAAAATTACCTGGTAATACTGCTCCTGGGTTTGCAACAATAACTTTTTTACCTGCAGCAACATTTGGGGCACCACAAACAATTTGACATACCTCACCTGGTTTAACCTCAACTTGGCATTTATGAAGATGAGTACCTTCAATTGCCTCACATTCTAATACCTTACCAATTGTTAGGTTAGTTGCATCACATAGCTTTGTCATTGTTTCGATTTCACATACGTGTGCAGTAATTTGATTATATAATTCTTCATCATTTAATTTTGATAAATCTAAATATTCTTTTAACCAATTCTTAGATACTTTCATATTACTTTTCCTCCTTAAATTGATTTAAGAATCTAACATCATTAATATAGAAATTTCTGATGTCATCAATTTTATTCTTTAGCATTGCGATTCTTTCAACACCAATACCAAATGCGAAACCTTGAATCTTTGATGGATCATATCCTGACATTCTTAATACATTATCATTAACCATACCTGCACCAAGAATTTCAATCCAACCAGAATTCTTACATGTTGAACAACCTTTTCCACCACAAATACCACAAGAAACATCTACTTCTACAGATGGTTCAGTAAATGGGAAGAATGAAGGACGAAGTCTAATCTTTCTATCCTTATCAAACATTTTCTTAGCCATTTCAAGTAATGCACCCTTAAGGTCAGCAAGTGTAATATTTTCACCTAATACTAAACCTTCGCATTGCATAAATTGATGTGAATGTGTTGCATCATCTGCATCTCTTCTATATACCTTACCTGGACAAATAATTTTAATTGGCTCACCCTTCTTTTCAAGCATAGTTCTTACTTGAACTGGAGAAGTTTGGCTTCTTAATAATAATTCAGGATTGATATAGAATGTATCTTGCATATCTCTTGCAGGATGGCCTTTTGGTAAATTTAATTTTTCAAAACAGTATTCATCTGTTTCAACCTCTGGTCCTTCTGCAACTGTATATCCCATAGAGATATATAAATCCTCTAAATCCATTACTGTTTGCATTAAAGGATGTATTCCACCTACTGGTAAAGATACACCTGGTAATGTAACATCTATTTTTTCTTGTTCTAGCTTCTTTTGGATTATAGCATTTTCAATTGCTTTTCTTTTCTCTTCAAACATATTTTCAATTGCTTGCTTAACCTTATTAGTAGCCATACCTATTTCTTTTTTAGCTTCTACACTAAGATTTTTCATATTAGCCATTATTTCAGCAAAAGGTCCCTTTTTACCTAAATAATTAGCTTTCTTTTGTTGTAATGAATTTAAATCACTTACTGATTCTAATTCTTTATCAACATCATCAGTAATCTTGTTTAGCTTTTCTAATTCATCCATAATTAAATCCTCCTTAATAAAATAAAAAATCCTTAGGAATAATCCTAAGGACGAATAACCGTGGTACCACCTTAATTCTGTATATGAATATACAGCACTCATTAAGCCTTAACGCGGACAAACGGGCAGGATTGGTGCCATTCAGAAAGTGAACTCATAGACATTAACCTAAAGGCATCTCACCAAAAAGCCTTCTCTCTTAAGGTATTTTATTCTACCATGTCTTTCTTCATCATTTTATAAACATTCATATTATAATCTAATTATTTTATATTTTCAAGTTTCAATTATTTATTCTCGTCATAATCATCTAAAAATGAATGCTTAATTCCATTTTCTTTATAACCTAATATCATATTCATATTAACATTAGATGCTGCTTTAAATATATTTTTCTCTACTGTCTCATTATAATTTTTCTTTAATTCTTGAATTAGATTTTTAGTAGATAATCTCATACTAGCATTTATTTCATTATCTACAGAACATGCTTCTGTAAATCTACAAGCACACATTATGAATCTTAAATCATTATATTTAGCCCAAGCCTTTACATCCTTTTCTCTAATTAAATATAAAGGTCTTATAAGCTCCATTCCTTCATGATTATCACTATGTAATTTAGGAAGCATTGTTTGAAATGAACCAGCATTTAACATATTCATTAATGTTGTTTCAATTACATCATCAAAATGATGACCTAATGCAATTTTATTACATCCTAAATCAGATGCTAATTTATATAATGCCCCACGTCTCATTTTAGCACATAAATAACATGGGCTTTTATCTTGAGAATTAGCTATTTCAAATATATCTGTATCAATAATAGTGGCAGGAATTTGTAATAATTCTAAATTAGATTTAATATGAGCTAAATTATGCTCATTATAACCAGGGTTCATAACTAAATATTTTACTTCAAAATCAAAATCAGAATGTCTTTTTAATTCTTGAAATAATTTAGCCATTAACATAGAATCCTTACCGCCTGATATACAAACACATATTCTATCATTAGGTTTTACTAATTCATATTCTTTTAATGCCTTTATAAAAGGAGCCCAAAGTCTTCCTCTATAATTTTTAATTATTGTTCTTTCGATTTCCTGACATCTATCCATATAATTATCTCCTAAATACACAAAGTAATTTTATTAAAAAGTACTATAAATTTCAAGATAAATCTAAATTAATAAAAATCGACTGCTAAAAACAGTCGAATTTTTATTAATTATTAGGTTTATAAATTTTAGATTTATCAATTACACCAATTGCTTCTGTAAATTCACCATTATTAGTTTTTTCTAATTCTTCACCTAATACTCTAAATTTAGAATCAATTGTATCAATATACCATAATACTAATGCTTCTGCAGTTAATGGCTTTTTAGGTGAACCAAATTGAGGAACACCATGATGGCTTATTAGCATATGCTCTAGCAATAATGCTTCTTCTTTATTTTGGTATCCTAAATGTGTTGCCGCATTAGATATTTCTATAGCTCCTAAAACTAAATGTCCTAATAGCTGTCCCTTTACAGTATATTCTGTATGTACTGCTCCTGATAATTCTATAGATTTACCAATATCATGTAGCATAATTCCTGCATATACATAATCTGAATCTAAGAATGGATAATTCTCAATAAATCCTTCAGACATATGAAGCATTCCTATACAATGGTGAGCTAAGCCACCAATATATGCATGATGCATCTTTGATGCTGCAGGGTAAATAAAATATTGGTCATGATATAAATCAATTAAATATTTAGTAATATCCTTAATAACTGGATTTTTAATTTTATCAATATATTTATTTATTTCTTTAACAGCATCTTTAATTTCAATTGGAGAACCCTTAAAGAATTCTCTTAATGTTTTATCTTGTAATTCAAAAGGTAAATCAGTAACACATGTATATGATGTTACCTTTTTAGTATTTCTTTCTCCATATACTATTTCATATTGGAATGAATATGCTAATCCTACCTTTATATTTTTAGCATCCTCTGGTGATATTTTTAAATTTGCAATAGTTTTATCCTTATCAGAAACAATTAAATTATATATTCCATCAGATGTGCTTATTGATGTAACTATACCTGTTAATTCCATGTCTTTTTGTCCTTTCTAAAGATATATATTCCTGGCGTTTTAAATACATGCGCATTTTTAATAATATCACATTTTCTCTTTCCGTCAAAGATTAAACTATATCCTGTTGAGAAAAGTTCTGATTCTTTATAATCATTTTTAATATATAAAATCAATTTATATTGCTTATCCTCAAAGAATATACCTGTTGATGATCCTGTTGTAATACCATCAAGCGGATGGACCATATTTTCTATTTCAAAATGAGAAGATAATCTAAATAGCTTATATTCCTTTCTAATAGAAATTAAATCCTTTAGTGTATCAATATTAGATGCTGCTTGTTTTCTTCTTGCATAATCTATTTTATTAATCTTATCTAAAGAATTATATGAATTTTCAACACCCATCTTAGTTCTAAAGAATTCTTGTCCTGCATGAATAAATGGAATACCTTCTGATATTAATACTAATTCCATAGCAAGTCTTGCAGAATTTTTAATTGATTTTTCATCTAGATTTTTTTGATATTTACAATAATCATAGAATGTAAAATTATCATGACATTCAACATAATTTATACTTCTTGTTGGCTCATCAAATTTATAATAATCAATACAAGAACCCATAATTAGATTATTTAAATCATAATTACTTCTTTCATTTCCTAAGGCAAAACCTAAAGTCTTATTCCATTGGCTTCCTCTTATATAATCTCTAAATCTATCATTAAAGAATGCATAATGAGGTAAGCTTCTATGATTATACATATGTGCTCTTTTATCATCTGGTAATGGATTTAGCATATTCCATCCTTCTCCATATACCATTATTTTATCTTCATATTTTATTATTTCTTCATATGCTTCATTTAATGTATCTACATCAAGTAATCCCATTAAATCAAATCTAAAGCCTGATGCCTTAAATACCTTAGTAATATATATTAATACATCTTTAATGAATCTTCTTGCCATTAGACGCTCTGATGCGATTACATTACCACATCCTGATGCATTAGATAATCTTCCATCAGCTTCTATTCTATAGAAATAGCCTGGTACTAAATTATCAAAAGCGAATAATTCATATTTATATACGTGGTTAAATACAACATCATATGTTATTCTTAATCCCAATTTATGAGCCTCATCAATTAGCTTTAATAATTCATTAATTCTTGAATAAGGATCATTAGGATCTATAGAATACCAACCAGAAGGAACAAAATATTCAACAGGGTTATATCCCCAGTTATATTCTTTATCCTTATTTAAATCATCAACACCACCAAAATCAAATACAGGTAATAATTGTAGGTGTGTTACGCCTAAAGATGCTATATATTTTAATCCTCTTTCACCATAAGAATCCTTAGTTTCATCAAGCATTCCTAAATATGTGCCATTATATTTTCCTTCTACACCTTGAGTGAAATCTCTAATAGATGCCTCATATATAATTGCGTCTGTATAATTACCAGAGAATTCTGGTTTATTATATTTCATTTTATAGAATTTCTTTGGATTAACAACATAATTCATTCTTGAATTTGCAGATGCTGAAATTGCATAAGGGTCATTAATTCTTATAAATCTATCAAATACTCTAACAAAATAAATATATCCAACAGAATCTAGGTCACCTTTTATTCTAGCTTCCCATAAACCTCTAGATTTATATGTTAAATTATGTCTTTCAGATTTACCATTAATATTTAATTCAATATATATTTCTTTAGCTACAGGGCTCCATATTCTAAATATTGTTCTTGTATTTGAATAATCAACTCCAAGCGGTCCATCATAATAAAAATTTTGTTCAAATCTTTCTTCTCTTATAATAGCACCACTTTTTAAGTCAGTAATATTTCCTGATTCATCTAAAATATTATAATCTTTATGTAATTCAATTGTTGGAATAAATTTAACAATGTATTTATTAAAATATTGTTCTTTAATATAATCTAGAATTTCTAATTGTGTTTTAGTTTTCTTATCTTTTAAGTAAAATGCTTTAGTATTAGAATCAATTGTCTTATCAACCAAAATAGTTATGTAATCATATGAGTCTATAAAAGCTTCAAGCTTATTTTGCATAGTTGAACCCCTCTATAAAATTAATAATTTCAACTCTCTCATTTTTTATTTTTCTTTTTAGGATTGCTTTTATAACTTCATTTATAACGGCAGATTTCATTTCTCCCTCAAATCCCTCTGTCATTTCTAGCTTTGTTACAGCAAGATCATTATCTGATTGAATAGGCATATCCATTATTTTTTTCTTTAAATCTTTAACATTAACATTTAATCTTTCAATAAACTTAGATAATTTATAAACGGTCTCTTTATTTTTATATAAAGAATAATCATCAAAATTATTATTTACTAATTCTAATAAAGATATACAAAATTTCTTCTCTTTATTAGATATTATAGGTGGATATTTATGATATTTTAAATAATATCCATATACTAATTCTTCTTTAGTATAACCAAAGCCAGTAGCATTTAGCCAATCATTAAAATCAGGTATATATCTAAATAGATCATATTTTTTTATATAATCAATTCCTAAAGAATATTTAGCTTCGCATATTTTAACAAAATAATCAAATATTCTTTCATTAGATAATGATGATAATAAATAGCTTTTAGCCTTTAAAGCATCAAGTGTATTTTTTTCAATTTCAAAGTTAAGCTTTGATGAAAAATGTAAGGCTCTAAGTATTCTTAGGGCATCCTCTTCAAATCTTAAATAAGGATCTCCTATTGCCCTAATTAATTTGTTTTTTAAATCATCAATTCCATTATGGTAATCAATAATCTTTTTAGTATAATCAAATGCTAATGCGTTTATTGTAAAATCACGTCTAATTGTATCATCATATAAATTATTAACTTCTTCTACAATTGGATGTCTATGATCTATATATGAAATATCTTTTCTAAAGTGAGTAATTTCAAAATTAATACCTTCAAATTTAATAGTAATACTTAAATAATTGCTGCCATTATCAATAAATGAAAATTTAGTTTTTAATTCATCTAATGGCATTGATGTTGTAATATCTATATCATTACATGATATATCAAGCAAATAATCTCTTACACATCCACCAATTAAATATGCATCGTAGCCAAATTTTTTTATTTCAGATATTAATTTTATACCACTATCTATATAATTCATACGAACACCCATATCATTATATCATTTAATTAAATTCAAGTCTATAAAATGAAAATGATTAAGTTGAATAAAATAGTATAATATGCTATTCTATTTACATAAAAAAGAGTGATAATATGTATAGAATAAAAGATGAAATTGAAAATACAATTATAATTCAAAAAAGTGAGTTTATTACTCACATTTTTCGTGTTGATTCAATTGATGAAATTAATTCTATATTAGAAAACACAAGAAAAAAATATTATGATGCAACTCATAATTGTTATGCATATATATTAGGTGATAATCAAGAGATACAAAAATCAAGTGATGATGGAGAACCACAAAAAACTGCAGGAGCTCCAATGCTTGATGTATTAAAGAAAAATAATATGACAAATATACTTGCGATTGTAACAAGATATTTTGGTGGAATATTACTTGGGGCAGGAGGACTTGTTAGAGCTTATTCTTCTTCTGTTTCTGAAGCATTAAAGGATGCAAAATTATATACTACAATGGATGTTATAGATTTTATGATTACAACATCATATTCAGGATATAATACAATATTAAATATTAAAGAAATAATTATAGAAAATACATCTTTTACAGATTCTGTAATAATTACAGGATATATAAAAAAGGAATTATTTAATGATTTATCTGATTTATTATATAAAAATAAAATTGATCCTAGTGCTTTAAATAAAATAGGAGAAAGTGTTAAAGAAATTGAATATAAATAATTAAAAGCTCCTTGGAGCTTTTAATTATTTATATATTTATACTAAATGGAAGTAATAACATTAATCCTTCTGTAGCTAAAAAAGCTATAATTAATGCGAGTAAAAATTGTCCTATTCTTATTTGCCAGATTTTTCCTTGCTTAAATAGATTTTCAAATCTAGATGCAAGTATTACAAAATAAGAAATAACAAATATAATAACAAAGATTATTGCGAAAGTAAATTTCATATAATCAATTTGTATATCTAAAAACATAATTATCACCCTTTTAAAAAAAGCTGTTTTATAACAGCTTCTTTTTTATAATTTTCCGGCTTTTGCCCTTTTGATGTGCTCACGTAACTCTTGTTCTTTTTCAGTAAAGTCAGTTGATTCCTTACGATTTTTTTCAAGACGTTCTTTTCTAACTTCAGCTAAATGAATTTTAGTAGATTCTAAAGTTCTTCCTGCCTGAGCCTCTTGAACAGTTACAGTACAAAAATTATCATGGAATTCTAATATACCTGAGATAATGATTACATATAATTCATCATTTCCTCTAACTAATTTTAGATATCCTTCTTCCATAACTGATACAACAGGAATATGATTTTCCATTATTGCATATTCACCATCATCTTGATCGTGAACAACAACATAATCAATTACTTCATTGTATAATACGCCTTGATGTGTTGAAACAACAATCTTCATTATTTAGCTAATTCCTTTGCCTTATTGATTGCATCATCAATTGTACCAACTAAACGGAAAGCCTCCTCAGGAAGGTCGTCATGTAAGCCATCTAATATTTCTTTAAATCCTCTTATAGTTTCCTTTACAGGTACATATGCACCTGGTACACCAGTAAATGCTGCACCGATGAACATATTTTGTGATAAGAATAAACGAATTCTTCTTGCTCTTTTAACTACTAGCTTATCTTCTTCAGATAATTCGTCCATACCTAAAATTGCAATAATATCTAGTAATTCATTATATCTTTGAATAATTTGTTGTACTCTTCTTGCAACCTCATAATGCTCTTTTCCAACAATTGAAGGTTGAAGTGCACGAGATGTAGATGCAAGAGGGTCTACAGCAGGATAAATACCTTCTTCTGTTAATTTACGAGATAAGTTTGTAGTTGCATCTAGATGTGTAAATGTTGTAGCTGGTGCTGGGTCTGTGTAGTCATCAGCAGGAACATATACTGCTTGAATAGATGTTATTGATCCTTCTTTTGTAGATGTAATTCTTTCTTGTAATTTACCCATTTCTGTAGCAAGTGTAGGTTGGTAACCTACTGCTGAAGGCATACGACCAAGTAAGGCAGATACTTCAGATCCTGCTTGAGTAAAACGATAAATATTATCAATAAATAATAATACATCTTGATGCTCTTGATCACGGAAATATTCAGCCATTGTTAAACCTGTTAGGGCAACTCTCATACGTGCTCCTGGTGGTTCATTCATTTGACCAAATGCCATGGCAGTTTTTGAAATAACTCCACTTTCTTTCATTTCGTTATATAAATCATTACCTTCACGTGTACGCTCTCCAACACCAGTAAATACTGATATACCACCATGTTCTTGAGCAACATTGTGAATTAATTCTTGGATTAATACTGTTTTACCTACACCAGCACCACCAAATAGGCCGATTTTTCCACCTTTGATGTAAGGGGCAAGTAAATCTACTACCTTAATACCAGTTTCCAAAATTTCGACATTAGATGATAATTCATCAAGCTTTGGAGCTTCTCTATGAATAGGCATATATGTAACATCTTCAGGCTTTCCGCCATCATCAATTGCCTCACCCAATACATTAAACACTCTTCCTAGTGTGCCTCTACCTACAGGAACAGAAATAGGATGTCCAGTTGCGACTACCTTCATTCCACGAACTAATCCATCTGTAGAATCCATGGCAATACAACGAACTTTTCTATCTCCAATATGAAGTGCAACTTCAAGTGTTAATTTTATTTGAATTCCGTTGTTATCTTCTTTATTAATATCTATAGTTAAAGCTTCATTAATTGCAGGTAATTCGCCATCAGCAAATAATACATCTACAACTGGACCCTTAACTTCAACAACTTGTCCAAACATTACTTGTCGCCTCCTATCGCATTAGCACCGCCAATAATATCAATTAATTCTGTAGTAACAACATTTTGACGTGCTCTATTGTATAATAACTGTAATTTATCAATTACTTCATCAGCATTATCTGTTGCTGATTTCATCGCATTCATTCTTGCTGAATGTTCTGCAGTTTTTGCATCTAATATAATTCCATAGATTATATCCTTTGCATACATAGATAATATTAAATTAACAGTTTTTTCAACACCTGATTCATATACATAATCGATGTTTTCATATTCATCACTAACCTTTACCATTGGTAAAAGCTCTTCGAATTTTATTTCTTGTGTTAAGCTATTAACATAGTGATTGTATACTATTACTAGCTTATCAATTTCTTTATCAATATATAATTGTATAAATTTTTTAGCAAGAGGTTCAATATCTACAAATTGTACATCATCTCTAATATACGTAGGACTTTCATTTAGCATTTGATAACCCATTCTTCTTAGATATCCAAAGCCTTGCTTGCCTACAGCTCCACAAATGAATTCATCTTTTGATTTATGATTTTCATTTATTCTATCAGTTAAAGCTTTAAAAATACTTGAATTATATGCTCCTGCAAGTCCTCTATCAGATGTAATAATAAAATATGCTGTTTTATTAACATCTCTTTTTTCAAGTAATGGATGTGTTACATCTTCTCCTGCTTTAGCTAGGATTTGAGATACCATTCCCTTAATTCTTTGCATGAAGTCTTTATATAATTTATAAGTCTTTTCTGCTCTTTTTACTTTAGATTGACTAACCATATACATTGCTTTTGTTATTTGCGCAGTACTTTTTGTTGAGCTGATTCTTATTTTAACCTCACGTAGTGAATTTGCCATAAGAAATCCTCCTACATGAATCTTTTCTTAAACTCATTTAGATAATTATCTAATATAGCTGTATCTTTTGGTAATTCCTTTGATTCTTTAATCATAGATGCAATCTTTTTACCATCTTCATCTGTCTTTAAATCTTGATATAATGAATCTTCAAATGATTGAAGCTTTTCTACTTCAACATCATCTAAGAATCCATGAATTAATGAATAAAGAATAATAGCTTCTTCTTCCATAGATAATGTCTTATGAAGATCTTGCTTTAAGATTTCTTGAGTTCTTCTACCTCTATCTAGTCTAGCTTTTGTTGAAGCATCTAGATCACTACCGAATTGAGTAAATGATTCAAGCTCTCTATATGAAGCTAAGTCCAAACGAAGTGTACCAGATACCTTTTTAACAGCCTTAGTTTGAGCAGCACCACCAACACGTGATACTGATAAGCCTGGGTTAATGGCAGGTCTAATACCCTTATAGAAATAATCAGATTGTAAGAAAATTTGACCATCTGTAATTGAAATTACATTAGTAGGGATATATGCAGAAATATCTCCTGCTTGAGTTTCAATAATAGGTAAGGCAGTAATTGAACCACCACCTAATTTGTCATTTAATTTAGCTGCACGCTCAAGTAATCTTGAATGTAGATAGAATACATCACCTGGATATGCTTCTCTTCCTGGTGGTCTATGTAATAATAATGACATTTCACGATATGCAACAGCATGTTTTGATAAGTCATCATATACAATTAATACATTCTTTCCTTGATGCATAAAATATTCAGCCATAGATACTCCAGAATATGGAGCTAAATATAACATTGGTGCAGGATTAGATGCAGATGCTGAAACAATGATTGAATATTTCATTGCATCATTATCCTTTAATGTTTCATATACATTTGATACAGTAGATTCCTTTTGACCGATTGCAACATAAATACAAATTACATCTTTTCCTTTTTGATTTAAAATTGTATCAACTGCAATAGATGTCTTACCTGTTTGACGGTCACCAATGATTAATTCTCTTTGACCTTTTCCAATTGGAACTAAAGCATCAAGTACTTTAATACCTGTTTCAAGTGGTTCATTAACAGCTTTTCTATCCATTACGCCTGTTGCTTTAACTTCAATTGGTCTATATTGTTTAGCCTCAATAGCTCCTAAACCATCAATAGGTTGACCAAGTGAGTTAACTACTCTACCTATAAATTCTTCTCCTACTGGAACTTCAAGGATTCTTCCAGTGCATTTTACTAAATCGCCTTCTTTAACCTTTGAAGATTCACCAAGTAAGATTGCACCTACACAGTCCTCTTCAAGGTTTTGAACCATACCATATACATCATTTGGGAAAACTAGTAATTCACTTGACATAGCTTTATTTAAGCCATGTACTAAAGCAATACCATCACCAACTTGAACAACGTGACCTACGTTTTCAGTTTTAATGTCTTCCTTATATGATTTAATTTGTTCTTTAATTAAGGCAGATATTTCAGATAAATTTATTTTTGCCATACATTTATCCTTTCCTATAATAATGATTCCTTAAGCTTTGTTAGAGAATTTTTAAGGCTTAGGTCAACAGATTCATTGTTTACAAGCACTCTAAGTCCTCCAATTAACTCAGGATTAATTATATTTTCTACTTCTATTTTTTTATCTTTATATTTAAACTCTAAAGCCGTAATAACTTCATTCATTAGCTTATCATTTAATTCACAAGCACTAAATACTTGAGCCTTAACGACATTATAATCATTTAAAATTAAAGATTCATATTCATCATATATTTCTTTAAATAAGGAAAATCTATTGTGATCAATTATTACAAAAAGGAAATGAATGAAATCTTCATCTAATTGAAAATACACTTTTTTAATAATTTCCTTTTTTTCTTCCTTATTAATTACAGGAGATACCATAATCTCCATAAATTCTTCATTGTTAAAGCCAGTTTCAAAAACTGTCATAAAACAATTACTAAATACTTTTGTTTTATTATATTCATGAGCTAATTCATAGATAGCTTTAGCATATTCATTACCAACCACTATTCATTTGCCCCCTTCAAGATATCATCAACAATACTAATATATTTTTCTTGATTAATCTCTTTAGAAACAATCTTTTCAGCAGCAGCAAATGCTACTTCTACAATTTCTTGTCTAATCTCTTTTTCCATAGAGCTTCTTTCTTGCTCTAATTCTAATTTAAGATTATCCATTCTTCTTCTAGCTTCATCTCTAGCTTGATTAATAATTTCATCACGCTTAATGCTTGCATCTCTTTCAGCTCTATCTAGCATTTCTTTTACTTTTTCTTTTGCTTCTTGAAGTTGCTTATTTAATTCTGCTTCAATTTCAATAGCATTTTCTTTTGCTTTTTGAGCGTCAGATAATTCTTTATCAATTACTTCTCTTCTTTGTTCTAAGATTTTTGTAATTGGCTTCCAGAAGAATATTGCTACAATAATAAATAATAATATTGTTGCACCAATTTGAATACCGAAATCAATACCGTATTGTGTCAAACGATCACCGGTTAGGTTTGTGGTTTGATATAAAGGTCCTAAAGTTTCTTGAATTGTAGCTTTTATTTTTTCTAGTGCTCCTGATATATCTCCAAATAAAAACATTTATGGAACCTTACACTTTAAAGTGTCCTTTCTTTTTAATTACATTACTAATAGAATTGCAATAATTAAACCGTATAAACCTGTAGTTTCAGATACAGCTTGACCGATTAACATTGTTGTACGAATTGTACCAGCCATTTCTGGTTGACGAGCCATTGCATCAACAGCATGTGCAGCAACATTACCTTCACCAATTGCAGCAGCAAAACCAGTAAATACTGCTAAACCAGCACCGATTGCTTTTAAGCCATCTCCAATTTCAACTAAAAACGCTAATACATTGTTTAAAACTAACATAAAATCCATAATATTTTTTCTCCTTTTCTTTTATGAATATATTTTATCTTCATCCTTGACCTTCATCGATGTAAAGATCATTGATAATATAACAAATACAGCTACTTGTATAACTCCAAAGAATATATCAAATATTGCATTCATAAATGGCATAATTGGTAATGCCGCCCAACCTAATGCATATTTGACTAATATTGAAATACATGTACCTGATGTAAGGTTACCAAATAAACGTAAGGCAAGTGAAATAGGCAATGAGAATTCACTTATTATATTCATTGGTAACATTATTGGGAATGGGTCTAAAAAGCCTTTTAAATAGCCTTTTACACCAAGTGACGTAATACCTGTTATTTGAATAACTAAAAACGTCATAAAGCCTAGCGCACCTGTAACAACTAAATATCCTGTTGGATTATCTAGTACAAATACAGCTGATATATTTGCAAAAAATACAAATATTGTTAAGGTTAAAAACCATGGTGAATATATTTTCCATTTTTTTCCAATGTTGGCTTTTACTGAGCCATTCATTAAATCAACTATCCACATAAATGGTACTAACCATAGTGGAGTTTTTTTCAATGGATTTATTCTTCTAATAAAGAAGAATAATATTATAAAGAATAAACATAATACACCTACGATAATTAATGTCGACCTAATTGCGCTTGGCATTGTATACAACAAGGTCATTCTTTAACCACCTTCTCTCTTATACACAAAAGCATTATTAAAAATATAACCTTAAGTGTAAGATAACCTGCAAGGGCTACAATCATACTTATTACGAAATCTTTTCTCGGCTTATCCTTTGCTAAAAAGCCTAGGACAACAAATACTCCAAGCACTAATGCAAAACGTAATAAATACCATAATATAGTAGATTTTTTTGGATTATAGGTAGTATGTGTTGGATCTAATCTTGTCATTCTTAACATTCTTGCATTTTGCTTAACCATTAAGCCATGACACATTAAACCTAACATTCCACCAATGAGATAATATTTCCAATCTTGCTTACATAAAGCAAGAATTAGTGTAACTATACCAACAATTGCTATGGTTATTGGTACAACTAAAAAATTAATTTTTTGGTCCCTGGTCATTTTTCTTTTTTTCCTTTTCTTCTTCTTTTATAAGATATAAAAGATAGCTTACAAAAGTGAATAATCCACATAATACACCAACAACAGCCAGTATTGCTGGTAATGCAGAATCTTTATTAATTTTATATCCAATCAAATAACCAAGTCCTAACATTACTACCATGGTAACAATACCTTGAGTAGCAAGTGCATAAGTCTTAGCTAGACTGTTAAATTTCATTACTTAGTACCAAATAGACGGTCTCCACAATCGCCAAGTCCTGGTACAATATATCCTACTTCATTTAATTTTTCATCAACTGAAGCAACATAAATATCAATATCAGGATGTGCCTTTTGTAATGTTTCAACACCAATAGGTGAAGCAACTAAGCATACAAAACGAATGTTTTTAGCACCACGCTTTTTAATCATATCGATTGCTGCAACCGCAGATCCACCAGTAGCTAACATTGGGTCTACTACTAATACAACTGCATTAGGTGCTACCATTGTATCTGGGAACTTAGCATAATATTCATGTGGTTGTAGAGTCTCATGATCTCTATATAATCCAATAAAACCAACTTTTGCTGTAGGTATCATATCTCTAATACCATCAACCATTCCAAGTCCTGCACGAAGGATTGGAACAATTGTAATTTCAGCATCAAGTTCTTTTTGAACTGTCTTACAAATTGGAGTTTCAATTTCAACATCTTTCAAAGGGAAATCTCTTGAAATTTCATAAGCCATTAAGCCAGCAATTTCATTAACATTTTGATAGAAATCTTTTGTTGTTGTTTCTTTCTTTCTAATGTTTGTTAGCTTATGCTTTACCATAGAATGATTCAATACAATAACAGCCATATTAAAATTCCTCCTCGTATTTAGTTATTTTATCAATTCTTCTTTTGTGTCTTTCATTATTTGAGAATTTAGTTTCTAACCATGCATCAACAATTTCTTTTGCAAATGCAGGTCCTGTATATTTAGCACTTAATGCTAAGCAGTTAGAATCATTATGTTCTCTTGTTAAAATTGCTGCATCTTTATTGCAAACAAGTGCACATCTAACTCCTTTAACTTTATTAGCAATCATAGACATTCCAATACCTGTAAAGCAAATAACAATACCTCTATCTGCTATTTTATTTTGGATATCTTTAGCAACCATATAACCATAATCAGTGTAATCGCATGATTCCTTTGTATAAGTACCTCTGTCGATTACTTCATGTCCTGATTCTTTTAAATGATCAATGATAATGTTTTTTAATTCTAATGCTGAATGATCACAGCCGATAGAAATTTTCATAAATACCTCCTAAATGTGTCTCATGACACACAACTTCATCTTTTAAATTATATCATAAAAAATCAAGTGAATAAACAATATAAATTAAAAATGCTGACATTTTATGTCAGCACTTAATTTGTTTTATTTCTTAAATTCATTTACTTGATTTAATTCGAATTCTTGATCATTTAATCCATCGAATTTTACATTTTTTATAGTAACCTCATCAACATATGAGAATATTAATCCTTTACCCTTCATTGGAGATAAGAAATCCATCATTGCAGGAATTCCTTCCTTTGGATTTTTTGAATAATGGAAATTAACATTTTCAATATTAATTGACTTAATTGGTTGTTCAGGCAATCCATAGAATGTTCCTGCAGCAACATTAACATTTTTACAATCAATGTTTTTAAATTCGAATCTTCCTAAATATGGAGTTCTTTCATCTACAGGAAGCTTCTCTTTAGTATAAACATATTCTGTATGTCCATCAGGATCACAGAAATAGAACATGTTAATTACAAGTGGAGTTAATACATCATCCATTTGAATGTTTTCAAATACAATTCCATCGATAATTGCATCTTTTCCACGACCACGTCTTGTTTTAATTCTTAATCCTCTATCTGTTTGATTAAATAAACATCTAGATACAGTAATATTTTTTATACCGCCTGACATTTCAGAACCTAATACAATTGCACCATGACCAAAATTCATTGAGCAATTTCTGATATTAAAGAATTCTGATGGCTTTTTATATTTTCTTCCCATATAAATCTTACCAGATTTAATAGCAATACAATCATCACCTACTGAGAAATTAACACCGATTATATCAACATTCTTGCATGATTCTGGATCACATCCATCAGTATTAGGTGAATTCTTTGGATTAATTAATTTTAAATCTAAGAATTTCAAATTCTCTGAAAAATATGGATGTAAATTCCATGATGGAGTATTACATACAGTTAAACCTTGTAATGTAATATTATTACAATGATTTAAGAATACACCTCTAGGTCTCCATGCAATTCTTTTAGTTCTTACATCTACCCACCAATCAGCATTAGATGCATTACCATCAATAATACCTTCACCAATAATATTAACGTTAGAAACATTAATACCTGTGATAATACTTGCAAAACAATCAAGAGGATTTCCTTCCCATGATCCTAAATTATATTCATCTAATTCATCAGATGTAAAAGTTACACCTGGTAATATTGGATAATGTAATCTATCAATATCTCCAATTAATTTAGCATCTTTTGCAAGTTCAATAGTAATGTTACTTCTTAAAAATATTGGTCCAGTATAATATTCGCCCTTTGGAAAATATACTCTACCTCCATCAGGACATGCCATAATAGCGCCTTGAATGAAATTAGTATCTAAAGATTTACCATCACCTTTAGCACCGAATCTTTTAACATTTAAAGTAACTGATTCTTTTTCAGTCACAAATTCTAAAGAAGCTTTTGAATTAGAATCAAATACTTCTAAATTATACTTTGTATCTTGTTCAAGATTAAAAACAGAAAATACATTAGTTTTAATATTTTCATATATTAATTTTCCATCTAAAGATACAGAGTATTCATTAGTAGTATAAATATCGTTATTATCTAATTCAACAGTTATACTTCTAGCAGTTTTATAAATTATATTAAATTTCATTTTGTTCACCTGCCGTAAAATCTATTTTAATTTCAGCGTTAAGTTGCTTGTTATATTTACTTCTTTGATAGATTCTAATTATTAAACCTTTAATTATTAATACAATACCATCAATAAATAGATATATAAATCCTACAGTAAAAGGTTCAATACCAATACCACCTGTTGTACCAAATGGGTCAAATACTAAACCATGTGGACTCAAAACATCAACAATAATAATACAAATTAGAATGCTAATTGCAAGATTATATACTAATGCAACAAAGAATGATTTTAAACCTTTGAAGTTAATTAAATTATATCTATAAGTATTATCTCTTCTATTATACATAAGTCTAGTCATAGGTCTCAATACATAATTCATTAATATAGCTAAGAATAAACCTAACATAACTACTAATTGAATTGAAACTCTAGCTGCACCTTCAAGTGTATCATCATAAACTTTCATACCAAGCTCTGCGACACCAAATAATAGAAAAGAGGCAGCCGCAGCTGCCCAATACTTAAGTAAAAGAAGTTTTAGCCATGACGGTACTTTTGATAATTTATCAACTTCATATGGATTAATATCCATATTTTCATCTTTTACTTTTTTCTTCATTATTATCTATCTACCTTTTCGTATGTTCTATCGTAGTTGATAAATGCTAGGATTAAACCTGCAAGTGAGAATACCATAGATCCAATAATAACAGACATTGATACAATACAATCGTTATCAAACATTGTAGTAAATACTGTATTTTTGAAACCATGCTTTAATGCATTTTCAGTTGCGAAAATTGAATATAAAAATAATCCACCAGCAATTAGAATTACAGATGTACAAATTAATGCTTTAATAACAGAACCGAAATTCTTTTTCTTATTTAATTCTAATGATACAAATACAGATAAGAATCCAATTAATGTTAATACGAATAGAGCAGGACCAGAGAAGTCAAATGGTAATACATCTATCTTTTCTGTACGTCTTGAAGTATAGTTTCCACCACCATTATCATATAATCTAGTAGTTACTTCTTTACCATTAATAGTAAATACTGCATTTCCATCTAAAGCAATATTTAATTTTAATGATTCAAGGTTTCCATCACCTTTATATTCAGAACCATTTACTTTAACTAATGTATAATCACCAGCAACTTTAACAAATTTTAAAGAACCAGTTTCATAATCGATATCTTTAAAGCTTGAACCATGTTCTGCAACTGTAACAGCAGCAGGTTCACTTAACTTAGATGCATAGAAATCTGAATTAGCTTTTGGAGTTGCTTTTAAAACAAATTTATAGTCACCCTCATCTAATACAGAAATATGTACTGTAGCAGTACCTTCATCACCAATAAAAATACCAATGTTCTTTGCTGTAGATACTTCATAATCTATTCCATCAACAGTCTTATAAACGAAAAGACTATATGACTCAGTATTTTCGGCTAAATCTGCAGCATTAGTTACAGTTAAAGCAAAGTTATCAGCATCACCAGCTATTGTAGCAACTGAAATTTGTGGTGTAGCTAATTGATTAGCTTCATCTTTTTCAGCGTAACCATCAATAGCATATTCATTTTGATTTACACCAGAATCAGCTGTAATAAGATCTTTAGTTAATTCAAGATTTGTATAATCTGTACCATTATAACTATATTTTGCTAAAGTAAATACATAATCATTAGTAACATCTGAAGTATCTCCGTTTAAAACTGCCTTAAAATCTACGTTAGATCCTTCAACAACTTTAGAATAAGATGATACAACATGTCTTAATGTTGGAACATGAGCAAACATGAAGAAACCTAATAATAAACCAGGTAGTGCAAATAAAATTGCAGCTAACTTCATATTATTATATTTAAAAGAATTAAAGAAATCAATAAATACAAATTTCCAATATCTTCCAAAAGTCTTTAAACCTTTTAAAAACTTTTTACCAATGCTTTCCTTTTGAGGTACTTCCTCATAACGATTTTGATCATTCATTATCAGATACCTCCTATCTTATTCTCTTAGTAGTCTCAATATCAAAGAAATGTACCTTTTCCATATCAAAACAAGCTTTTATTTCTTTATCTACAATATTATTTCTTTGGTAAACTTTTGAAATAATAGGTTGTTCACCGAATAAACCATAAATTAAAGTATAAGCACCTAAGAACTCAGTATAATCTACTTGAATAGTAAATGATGAATCTGCAAATTTTTGTAAAGATGCATCGTCAATGTAAACATATTCAGCTCTTACAGCAAACTTAACTTGCTTACCAGCATAATTACCTAGAATTTCATGTTGATGTGGAGTTAATTTTAGTTTTAATCCTGATTCATGAACAAAATATTCTAAGTTTTCATCAATATAACCATCAGCAAAATTCATTGGAGGAGTACCGATGAAACCAGCAACGAATAGATTTTCTGGGTTATCAAACATTTCTTTTGGAGTAGCTATTTGTTGAACATAACCATCTTTCATGATTACGATTCTTGTAGCTAATGTTAATGCTTCAATTTGGTCATGTGTTACATATACGAATGTAGCATTTAATCTTTCATGTAATTGCATTAACTCTTTTCTCATTGATCCTCTTAACTTAGCATCTAGGTTAGAAAGAGGCTCATCTAGTAAGAATACTACTGGGTCACGTACAATTGCACGACCAACTGCAACTCTTTGACGTTGACCACCAGATAATTGTTTTGGTTTTCTATTTAAGTATGGAACTAAACCTAAAACTTCTGCAGCTTTCATAACTCTAGCATGAATTTCTACTGGATCAACTTTTCTAATAGTTAATGAGAAAGCCATGTTATGATAAACTGTCATATGGGCATATAAGGCATAATTTTGGAATACCATTGCGATATCTCTATCTTTTGGAGCAACGTTATTACATTTCTTACCATTGATAATTAAATCACCTGATGAAATATCTTCAAGACCTGCAATCATTCTTAATGTTGTAGATTTACCACAACCAGAAGGACCAGCTAAAACGATAAACTCACCCTTTGCGATATCAATATTGAAATCATATACCGCATGGAATCCATTAGGATATACCTTATTTATGTTTTTTAAAATTACGTCACCAGCCATAAATTATTTACCTCCTACTTTCTTTTGATTAATACTATTTAAATAAGTAGTTAATTTCTTTGATCTTACCACACCAATGTATCCAGCAAAAATAAATAATGCTGCTGCAAATACTAAACAAACGATAGCAATTATACCTCTAAAAGTACCACTTTGAGGTAAGTATACTAATTGGTCAGTATTTTTTGAATAAATAGTTGCACCTAAATATGGATATGGTTTAGTATCTGTTGGCTTACCTGCAGATACCCACTTATTATATTCAAGAATTAATTGTAAAGGAATCCAGAAAATTCTAGCACCACAAACAGCGCCAATAACTATTAAAGCTATAGATCCTTGTAATGAATATGATTTAGCTTTTTCAATAGATAAGAATCCAGATAATAGAATTACAATATTAAGCATAATCGCAATAAAGGTATTGAAATTTGTAGGATTAAATCCATTTAGGCAAAAGAAACCTGCCAAAATAGATAAAGCTAAACCACCAAAACCTAATTTATAAGATAAAGAATTAGTCCTATATCTCATCATCTCGACTTTGTTTTTACCAAATTCAAGATCTGACATTTTATTAAGATCATTCTTATTTTCAACGTTATTCATCATGCTCTATCACCAGCCATTTCTGCTCTTTGTAAAACTTCTTTTCTTTCTTGAGCTGTAGCATTATATTTAAGAACTGCATAAATAATTAAGAATACATTATATGCAATTACTAAAGCAAATAAAGCAACATATATGATAAGAGTTAGATTATTAATATTAAATTTAGAGATTGCAGTATTGAAATTTCTCATACCAACCTCATCATTATTAATCATTTGAGCTAATGAAGTATTAGTTTTATTACCATATACACTTATATAATTATAAAATGCATTATTAAATGGATCGCTAATATTAGACATAAAAGATACAGCTTGTATTATTAATACTATACCATAAACAATATTAACAAATGGTAAAAGAATACCACCAAATAAGTTAGCTTTATAATAGATTCTTCTATTATGATTAGATAAAATTAATAAACCTGCAAATACTATGGCAATTGTAAGACCATACCATAAAATTGCTGTATTATAATTATCTAATGATTTTCTAAAATTATAAAGATTCATAAATATATCATTATTAAATGAATATACAGTTTTTGGTAAGTAAGGATTTGATGTATCAATAGTTTTTGTTAAATGAACAAAATTTGTTCCATCAGATTCTAACAATGTTTGAAAAACTGAATTTCCATCAATTACAGCTTGTGTTCCAGCATATTTCTTATATGCACCATTTGCTATTTGATCAACTACATTAAAGATTTCTTTTTGGTCAGCACCATTAAGTAATGATTCTTTTACGAAAACTGGTTGATTATCAATGTAATCATAGTTGATTCTTACATATTTATACTGTGTCATGAAAAAAATTGCAGATACAACAACAACGACAGCAATAATTCCTAGAATAAAATATATCCATTTCGAATTATTTAATAAAAATTTTTTCATTGTAACCTCCTATTAGGAATTATACAATGGTTTTGGTTAGGCAGGCGCCTAACCAATTCCATTAATTATATTTTATTGTTTTGTGAATGCTTCTGGAGCAATCATACTGAATTCACCATTAGTGAATGTAGCACCTATATTATATAAGTAGCTTGTATTCTTAGTTTCTCTTTGTGCTTTAACGTCAGCATATGTATAAGTTGTCTTATCACCAGTTTGACCAGTTAAAACTTCACCTGTGTAATCAGAACCATTAACAACGATAGAAACCCAACCAACTGCACCACCAGTAGTTAATTTACCTTCTTGACCCCAGAAGTTTGTAACACCAATATACTTGTTAGAAACCTTTTGATCTTCAGTAGTAAATGCAGCCATTGGCATAGATGATTTCCATGTCCATTCTTGTGGAACAGCAGATGCAAGTGAGAAGTTTTGTACTTCAACAGCACATGCACGAGTTAAATTAGTATAACTTTCTTTTGTATAATAGTTAGTTGCTTGATAATCAAGACCTGTAGGTCTATAGTGACCGATTGCCCATGTAGTTCCTAAGTATCCACGGCAATAATCCCAGAAGCCTTTTCCAGACTTAGAGAAATGCTCTAATACTGTTTGCTTAATAACTGGCATAGTTTCGCCTAATACTTTACCTTCATCCCAATATCCAGCTGGACCAAAGTTTTGAACTTCCCAACCTTCTTTTGTAAACATATAGTCTAGTAAAGCAATTGCAGAATCCTTGTTATCAGATGTAATAGGAATTGCCCATGAAGTATCCTTAACTGAACGGTTTTCTTCATAGTAACGAGTTAATGTCTTACCTGTCTTATCAGTTAAAGCTTGATCCCAAGCATAAGACTCAGTTGGTACAAATGTTAATGGAGATAAAATAGATTGAACACCTTGAACTGATTGATCAGCGAATGAAATTCCAGAAGGTGAAGATTTTCTATCTGCAGGCTTAGTACCGATACCATCTTTATAATCATTTGCAGCAGATTGAGTTGCAGTATAGTCATAAGTTACTAAACCATAAGTAGATTGATCTTTTTGATTTCTATAGAAATATCTCTTAACAGCATTTTCATTTTTACCAGTTGCTGAAGCCCAGAAGTTTGCTTCAATTAAACCTTCAGCATACATACCATGCATATAATCTAGCATATCATATGAAGCTTGAGCTGTATCGAAGTCATGGAATTTCTTATCAGAACCAATGAATAAGTGATCTTTTTCAGAGCCACGTCCTTGAACGCCGAATAATGTTGCGCCAAAGTTAAGAAGTGATTCAATACGGTTATCTTGAGGTCCACGTGGGAATAGAGGTACTACTTCATCATATGCATCAGCTGAACCATATAATACATCTGGATTAGCTTTGAATACACGCATTAAAGCCATGAAATCATCAGAATTGTAGCATGCGCCAATTGATGTGAAGATTGCTGATCTCTTACCGCCTAATTTATTAGTGATAATATCGCCATATGCAGCATCAATATAAGCCTTGAATTGTTCAATTAATTTCTTACCTGTTGCTGAACCATCAGTTGTATTTAATAATTTATTTTGTTGAGAAATAATATCTTCAGTTTGTTTAACCTTAACTTGAACTTTGTTTGTAGTTGCAGGATCAACGATATCGATTGTTGTTTCAGCATCTTTATAGTTCTTTCCATTAACAGCAACATATGATTGTAATTTAGCTTCACCCTTTAAGCCCTTAGAATCAGCAGGAGCTGCCTTACCAGCAACTAGATTACCTGTACCCTCAGGTAAATCCTTATCTAAAAGTTTTTCGATTTGTTCAGCATCTACAACAAGCATTCTTTCGATTGCTTGGTAACCATCCATATATGGTGTATAGAAAATCTTACCACCAGTTGTAATTTCAGTTGCAACGGCAGGATTGTCTTTTAAGAATTTAGCTAAGGCAGGCATGTTTCCATCATCAATTTCTTTCTTTAAATCAACTAATTGATCTGCTCTACCTAAATCATTTAAGTTAGCTGTAGAATTGAAATAAACATCGATTAAACCAGATCCTTCTTGTGTACCGATGTATGCACCATCTGCATTTTTAGAATTCTTGAATAAATCGTTATTTGCCTTGTTATCACCAGAAATAGCACAAGCTTGTTTAATTTCTGTTAAGCCTAAGTTCTTTGTGAAAGCTTTCCATGCAGGTAAAACTTCATTAGCTTGTAATTCTTCATTTGTAATTGGGTTTAATAAATCTGCGATCTTGTTAGTAGCATTATAAGTGATACCGAATTTTGAACTATAAACGATCCAAGCATCAATTGTACCATTAACTTTATACTTAGATTTTGCTTGATCATAAGAAATTGGATCCCAAACGCAGAATGATTTACCAGCATCTGGAGTAACAGGTGTTGGATCTACATCACCAGTTGTTTGACCACCAGTACCGGAAGTTTTGTTTTCTTTTTTACCACATGAAGCTAATGCAACACCAGCTAATGCAGCAAACCCTAATAGGGCTAATTGTTTCTTTTTCATTTTTTTCTTTTTTCTCCTTTTTTCTCTTTTCTACTATTCCTTAACTCCACCAACAGTTACACCAGCTGCGAAATATTTTTGCAAGCTTGGATAAATAACTATAACTGGAATGATAGAACAAACTATGAATGCATATTGCATACTGTAAATAGAATAAGGTAAGTCAACACCTTGGCTTGATGTTTCTACTAATGCAGCCATATTATTCTTAATGAATACTGTTAATAATACGTCTGTATCTTTTTCTAGTAACATTTGAGCCCAAATATATCCATTCCATCTTGCAACTGCATAGAACATAGCAACAGTAACGATTGATGCTTTTGACATTGGAATATAAATCTTTGATAAGATTTGGAATTCTGTAGCACCATCAATTGTTGCTGCTTCTTCAATTTCAGTTGGAACTGAACTGAAGTAGCTACGTAATAAGATGATATTAAATGCATTAAATCCTAATGCAATAATGAACATATATTTATTATCAACGTGGAAGAATCTAAAGTTTTGGTATGTAGGAATCATACCTGCATTGAACCACATTGTAAATACTAACATAAAGTTAAAGCCTTTACCGAATACTAATCTAGATTTTGATAATGCATATGCGCCTGTAATTGCAACTAACATTGATACTAATGTACCATAACCAGTTACGAAGAATGTGTTACAATATGCAATCCAGAATTCTTTATTATTGAATACTTCGATATATACTCTACCATTAAATCCTACAGGCCATAAGAATACTTCACCTGCGTCTACTGCACCTTTAGAAGATAAAGATCCAGATAATACATACACGAATGGATATAAACAGCATATAGCGAATAATGTTAATAAAACATATGATAATACCTTAAAGATTATTTCGGTTCTATCTAGTCGTTTCACTTTTCCTGTACCTCCTAATTAGAATAATGATGTTGAAGATACACGTCTACTAACTGCGTTAGCACCAAGTACTAGAACCATCGCAATTAATGAGTTAAATAAGTCAGCAACAACACCCTCTTGAGTAATAATTTGAACTGAAGATAAACCTTCAAGTCTACCACTCATTCGGTATACTAATGTTGATAATACATCTCCTGTTTCCCATGCACTACGAGTTGTACCAATTAATAGGATTATCTTTTCATAACCTACATTTAAAATATGACCAATACGCATGATTAACATGATAGTTAATGTTGGAGCCATACCAGGGAATGTAACATATCTAATTTGTTGAATCTTAGATGCACCATCAATTCTTGCTGCTTCATAGCTTGTTGGTGAAATTGCTAAGATAGCTGCAAAGTAAACAATTGAACCATAACCAGCACCTTCCCAAATACCTGAAATTTGGTATATTGGTCTAAAGTATCTTGGGTGGTCTAGTATACTTCTTGTATCTTTTAATTGTCCTAGAGCTTTTAAAGCATTATAAATAACACCAGGAGCATCAGAAACTGAAGTTTCACCATTACACCATAATGTAATAATTGATGTAACAACAACCATTGATACGAAGTGAGGTAAATATGCACATACTTGAAGGAAGCTTCTGTAACCTAGCATTTTAACTTCACTAAATAATAATGCTAGGAAAATTGGAATTGGGAAACCAATAATTAAACCATACATACTATTAACGAATGTATTTCTAAATGCTTTCCAGAATTCAGTACTAGCATCTCCTACGAAAATGTATTCAAGCCAGTTTGTACCACACCATTGTGATAAGTATCTGTCTGACTGGCTATAAGATCCCCATTTGAAACCTTCAAGGATACCTCTAATTGGTAAATACTTGAAGCAAATAAGGAATGCAAGCATTGGAATTAATAAAACGTATAAACGCCAATCTTTGATGATTGTTTGAAGTCCACGTTTAAACTTCGTACGTTCAACTTCATTAACAACTGCTTGATCTGTTTTGACAGTATTTTGCATACACGCACCATCCTTTAAATCTTATTTTTAGACGAATCATTTAATTCATCTTTTGCATCATTAGTTTGCAACTCTTCATTTCCTTCTTCTTTTTCTTTCAATTCTTCAATTCTGAATTGTCTGTCTTTTGCATCTAATTCTGCATTTTTTCTATCATCAACGAGTTTATCAACTACATTAGTTACAACTCCTTGAGATCTTAAAACTAATAATCCTACTACTGATATGCCTAAAGCTAGTAAGTTTTTCATAAAACCGTTTTCACCATAAACAGCTAGATTAACAGTATTTCCATTACTTCCTGTGAAATACAATTCGGCAGGATGTAGTAGAGTTCCTGCTGAAATTAATCTATATGATACAAATTGTAAAATAGAAAAAATCGCATAATCGGCGATAATAACCCCTATTAATATAAGAGGGCTTCTTACAATTTTTCTAGTACCATGTATCTTAAATAAAATAACATTTAATCCGATACCAGAAAGTCCAACTATGGTCGAGATGTAAACTGCAAGGCCATTGTTAAAATCTCCTCCAAAGCTATAAAACGCTTTATAGAAGTCGATATCCGAAAAGCTACCGCCTATGATAGTTGAAATAGCTAAAAACGGAATAACAATCAATCCCCATAGATTCCATCTTGTTACAGCTAATATTACAATTAAAAATGAAATTGTTATTGTTGGAGTCCCTAACATTATTCCCCCGAACTTTGTTACAAGGCCTTCCAAAAGACATCCAAAAAGGGCTAATAGAAACAAGTCCATAGCTCTGTAGCCTGTTACGCTCTTATTGATAATACCACCTCATCGCTACACCTTGATTACGATTAGTCTTATAGAATGAAACTATAACGCTTTCATAATTTCATACCTAATTTTAACATTATTGCAATTATTAGTCAATAGAAATATATCTTTTTTTTATTTAGTTTTTTGGCTTAAAATCAACATTTTTGCTACTTTAATAGACATTTACACAATTATGTCTTTTTATGTTATAATTGTAATATATCTAACGGAAAAATTCTTACAAATGATGGAAAGGATATTAACAACATGATAGAAATAAACAATGTATCTACACTAAATGATATATTAAATAACTGTAAAGATGGAGAAACTATATATTTAAAAAAAGGAACTTATAATGGCAAATTCCATATTACTAATAATAATATTACAATAATTGGTGAAGATATGGAAAATACTATAATTACAAATGATGATTATTTTCATAAAATACTAAATGATGGGAATGAAGCTAACACATTTAGAACATATACATTACTTGTTACAGGAGCTAATGTAACAATTAAAAATGTTACTATAGAAAATAGATCAAAGCCATCATCTAAATATGGGCAAGCTGTTGCGTTAAGTGCATGTGGTGATAACTTTAAATGTATCAATACAATATTAAAAAGTGCACAAGATACATTATTTACAGGCCCATTACCAAAAGATTTAATTGAAAGATATACAGGATTCTTATTAAAAGAACAATTAAACCCAAAAGAAACTAAACAAATATATGAAAACTGTAAAATATATGGAGATACAGATTTTATATTTGGTTGCAGTCAAGCTTTATTCATTAATTCAGATATTATTTCAATTGGAAAAGGCTATTTAGCCGCACCTGCGCATGCTAAAGATATGAAATATGGCTACTTATTCTATAAATGTAACCTAATATGTAATGGAATTGCAGATGGTACATTCCTAGCTAGACCATGGAGAGATTATGGTACTGCTGCATTTATTGAATGCAATGTAGGAAAACATATAGATTTAGTTGGTTTTAATAAGTGGGATAATACAAATAGAGATAAAACAGCAAGATTTTATGAATATTCATTAAATACAGATTTAACTAAAAGAGAAAAATGGGTTAATCTATTAAATAAAGATGAAGCAATAAAATATGTTAATGATTTCTTAAAATATATAGATTATAAATTATAAAAAGGATGGCGCCCATCCTTTTTATATTCCTTATTTTTCATTTTTTATTGTTAATTCATATAATGTTTGTTTAATATTGTATTCATTTACTAAATTTGTAATTTCTTCTTTTATCTTATTATTTAAAGAATTATTAGTTAATGTAGCTCTAATTAATAAATTCTTTGGTGAATTTTCAAAATCAACAAATTCCATAACATTTGTTTTATATCCATAATATTGTAATATATTAGCTCTAATTGAATCAGTTAATAATGCACTAAATCTATCTTTTAATATTCCAAACTTATTAATTGGATGTAATATATCTGTAGATAGCTGATTATTTATTTCATGCTGGCAGCATGGAACAGAGAATATATATTTACATTTCATATTAATTGCATGATAAAGTGCATAATCAGTTGCAGTATCACAAGCATGAAGTGTAACAATCATATCAACCCTATTAGTTTTTGCATAATCTGCGATGTTTCCCTTATAAAACTTTAAATTAGTATATTTATATTTTTCAGCAATTTTATTACAATTATCTATAACATCTTCTTTTAAATCTAAGCCTATTATATTTATATTGATTTTCTTTATTTCTTTAAAATAATAATATAAAATAAATGTTAAATAGCTTTTTCCACAACCAAAATCAATAATAGATAATTCTTTTTCATCCTTTATTGAATCATCAATTATTTCTAAAAATCTATTAATTTGTTTAAATTTATCATATTGAGCCTTTACGACTCTACCATCTTCTAGCATTACACCTAAATCTATAAGAGGTGGAACAATAGTTCCTTCTTCTAAGATATATTTTTTCTTTTTATTATGATCTATAGTAGATAATAATTCATTATTTCTTCTTCTATTATTCAATACTTTTCCTTTAGATGTAATTCTATATGAATAAATAAACTCATTAGTATATAATTCTAAATTATTAAAATCAGTTTCTAATAATTCAATTATCTTATTATTTATTTCATCTTCTTTATAATTTGAATGGAATACTTGCTTATCGGTAAATAATGATAATTGAATAAATACATCATTACCAATTAATATCTTTTGGATTCTTGCCTTTTCATATTTAGAATCCTTTTTCTTTTTACCTGATATTATCCCTTTTATTATTCCACTAGGTAATTCAATTTGCATAAGATGCTCCTTTAAAAATTTAAAGGTTATCTTTTTGATAACCCTAAATATTATTTTATTTCTTCAACTGTCGCATTTTTGTAGAATGCAACTACTGAATTTGCTGCTGATTCAGCACTTTGTTTAGATGTATATGATTCACCTACTGCACATACTCTATTATTTGCAGTATATAATTTATAACAATAATGACCATTCTTATCCTTTACACATTTAAATTGTCCTTCAACAATATTCTTTTTAAATGTTTCGATTGAATACATACATCCTGCTTTAGATGTATATCCTTCAGCTTGGCATAAGATTTGACCATTTGATGCTTTTAAATCCCAGCTATATTCTCCATCAAATTTCTCAATGGCAAATTTTCCACCATCTTTATCTTCAGTAGTTGTTATTTCAATTGGTGTTGCTAATTCATTATCATTTATTTCAACATCTACAATATCAGCAATTAAAGCATATTTCTTAAATGACTCAGATGCTCTTATTGCGCTCTTTTCCACTGAATAGCTAGCACTAATAGCTAATATCTTATAGTTTTTAGCAATTAACTTAAATTTGAATTTACCCTTCTTATCTGCAGAAATTCTAATTTCTCCAGTTTCTAAATTCTTTTGAACCGCTTTAATTGCTTTTAACACACTATCTCTAGATGCATAAGTTTCAGATGCAACTAATATTTCACCATTAGAAGCTTTTAGGTGATATGCATATCCATCAGCTACTTGGAATATTTCATATTTTCCATTATATGTTCTTCCCTTTTTAACTGGTATAGCATTTATCTTTTTCTTAGGAGATGCTTTTTTCTCTTCTTTAATCTCTTCTTTTGGTTCTTCAGTTTTTTCTTCAACTGTATTTTCTACTTCAGTATTATCTTCTACAATTTCAGGTTCTTCTTTTATTTCTTCTTGAACACTTTCTTCTTTTGGCTCTTCTATTTCGTTATCTTGTGATTCAGCTATATCTTCAAAAGAATTATCATCTGTATTATTTTCTATTTCAGATTCATTATTCTCTAATGTATCTGTATTTTCTTTTGTTTCAGGTTCATTAATTTCTTCACTTGTATTATTTTCTTCTAATTCTTGACTAGAATCTTCTTTTATTTCTTCAGCTCCATTTACTGGCTCTTCTACTTTATCTAAAGCTTCATTTTCTTCAGTTATAGCAGGTTCTTCAGGTTTTTCTTCTGTTTTAGATTCTTCTACAGTTTCAGCTTCTTCATTAGATAATTTATTATCATTTGTATTAGAATCGTTAACATCGTCTTCTTTAGATTCTTCTATTTCTTTTGTTTCTTCTATATCTTCTTCTGGTTCTTTAGCATCATTATTTAAAGTTTCTTCAGTTTCAGTTGCATCTACATTGTCTTTTGGTTCTTTTGCATCTACAGTTTCTTCTTTTGCAGCTAATAAACCTGATTCATCATTATCATTTTTTTCAGTATTATCTTCTAATTTTTCTAAAGCATCATTAGAATTTGATTTTTCTTCATGAATTCCTTCTGTAATCTCTTTAGGTATAGAATTCTTCTTTTTCTTTGTTACTATTACTGATACAATAAGCCATACTGCAAGTAATATGACAACAAATGCTAATGATATAAATAATATTACTTCAATTTTTCCAAATGCTAAAAACATAAAATCAACTCCAGAAACTAAATTATATATAAATTATAAATTAATTTATTTGAACATTCAATACAGAAGAATTTCATAAATTTATCTTTTATTTAAATATTTTTGATAAAAACTATAAGTATATTCGTCTATAAAATAAAAATATACATCCATATTATTTTCAGGATAATCCTTATTAAATTCATATATCGCATCTATTGCTATAACAGATGCCTTATCTAAAGGATATCCATATATTCCTGTTGAAATAGATGGGAAAGCAATAGTTTTTAGACTTTTACTATATGCTAGTTTTAAACTATTATAATATGAATTTCTTAAATAAATACTAGATGTATCATCTTTGTATATTGGTCCTGCAGTATGTATTATATATTTAGCTTTTAAATTATAGCCTGAAGTAATTACTGCATCACCTGTATTAATAGGTGAATATTTATCACATTCTTTTTGTAATTCGAAATAACCTGCAGCTCTAAATATAGCACCGCATACTCCACTTCCTGCTTTAAGTTTAGTATTTGCTGCATTAACTATTGCATCAGCATCTGATGCTGTTATATCTCCTAATATAAGTTTTATTTCCATAGACACCTCATTAATAAAGCACCACAAAGTGATGCTTAATAAACAATTTTATTTTTACCGCTATTTTTACCATCATATAGCTTTTCATCTGCTCTTGAGATCCACAAATCTAGTGTTTTATCATTATCAAATGACGCTATACCAATAGTAATTGTTGCGTGTAATACATTATTTTCATATTTAAATTTAAAATCATTAATCTTTTGTCTTATTATATCAATCTTCTTATAGATATCTTCTATATTTTCATTAATCTTAATTAATACGACAAATTCCTCTCCACCCCAGCGTGAGATAAAATCAAGTTCTGAATCAATGCTTTCTTTAGCAATTCTTGCTATTTCCTTTAATACATAATCTCCACATAAATGTCCGTATGTATCATTTAATTTCTTAAAATCATCAATATCAAATATAGATAATATATAATTTTCTTTATCATTTAAATCAGAATAATAAGTAGATAGTGCTAATCTATTTGCTACTTGTGTTAATTTATCTGTTGTAGAATCTTTCATAATTCTAATTTCTAGTCTAAAAACATATTCAATTAAAACTATCATAAACGCAATAACAAATATAAATACTGCAACAGTATGTGTTATATAAAAGAATGTAGATAATTTTGGATTTAAAGGATATACAGGGTCAAAATGTTTACAATAAAAATATAAAAATATAAATATAACTGCATATAATATCGAAATAGGAAGACCTCTAACTAAATGTATTCCTCCTGCTTTCTTAGAAAAATATGAAGCGAAAAATACTAAAACACATAATCCTATAAATACTAATTGAAATCCTGAATCATATCCACAAAGTATTGTAGCAACTACCATATACGCTGTTATTTCTAAAAAGGCTAAAAACGAAAATGCTTCATGCTTTTTATATTTAATTAAAATAAATAAAAGTGAATAAAATATAACTGAGCCGATATTTATAATATACATAGCTCTAGAATTAGTAACTAAGAAAATAAAAAAATAAACAATGTGAAATATTAAGAATATTAAATTTGAATATAAACAGGTTTTATCTAAAATCTTATTAAATATTTCCTTTTCATGTTTCATGTAATCACATCCTTATTTTTTATAGACAATTAATGGGACATACATCTCATCATCAGTAATACCTGCATGATGAGACTTAAAGATGACATTATCAGAATTTAATTTAAAATACTTATCACCGATAGCTATAGCGACATAATCCGCTAAAAAGTCATCTATTCTTTCATTTATTAAACCATTAGAATCGCCAAATACTCTTTCTTTTATTAAAACATTAGAATCATATAAAATAAAGTATTTTTTAAATAATAGATTAAAAAAATCTTCAAATTCCTGCATTTTTCCACATTTTACTTTGAAAGTTGCACATCTTGCATCGTTAGATATTTTTCTTTCTAATAAATTATTTAATGATTTAAATTCTGAAATATCTAATGGATTACATGAAGTATGGCCATGATCAGCTGAAATAATTAATAAAGTATTATCAAGTAATCTATTAGCATAGCTTTCTACAAATTTATCAATGGATTTCATTTTCTCTTTAGTTGCTTTACCATCTATTCCATCAATATGTAATATTTCATCAGGATAGTTATAATAAATATATTGGAATTTATCATTTTCTAATGTTTTTAAGCTTTGTTTAAATAATGAATCAATTCTTGTATATTTTTTAGAAAAATCAGGTTCTATTATTCTTCCTAAATTCATGTCATGAAAGAATGGCTTAAATGGTATTAATTTATTTATATTAATACCTGTTTTTTCTTTTGAATAATAATCTACACCTGTAAATAATATTAAATTCTTATTTGCTTCTTTAATATAATTTTGCCAACCAGTCCATCCTGATTCAAGTGGATATAGACCTGATTTTGCAGATATAGTTGCCGCACTTGTAGTTGATGGATAAATTGCATTTATCTGCTTATAATAATATCTTCTTAAAAATGAATTCTTTGGTAATGTTTTATTTAATACATTAACGCCTAAGCCATCTAATAATAAATAAACAACATGCTTATACTTTTTATCAAATAAGTTTTTATCAAATTCATATTTATAGTCAAAACCATAATTGTATCTAATACCAGATATTATATTAATTACTGACTCATCACTATATTTAGGTAAATGATATTTTTTAGGATTAATTCTTGCTTCATTTAATTCAATAATATCTCCATTTGAAAAATATAATTTTAAACCAGTTGCCTTATTTATTTTTATATTATTTTCAAGCATTAAATCAATATATGAAAAATATTCCTTTGAATCCTTAAATATTTTATACATTAGTGATTAATCTCCATTTTCTCTAAAACATTTAATCCTAACTCATCAATAAACTTATATATTGCATCAACATGAAAGCCTGATAATCTTTCAGGTGCATGTGCATCACAGCCTACTATTATTTTTAAATCCTTATATTCTTTAGCTATTAACCAAAATTCTTTTCTTGGATATTTCCATAAATTCATATCCTTAGCGACATCTTCTTTTTTAATGTTATTACAATTAATCTCTAGATAAACATTATTTTTAATCGCAGCTTCTATTATTTCTCTAGATACTTTAATACATAAATCATCAAAGATGTTTTCTCCATCTTTATTTTTATATCCATAAAAGAACATATCAGGATGAACTAATGTATTAAAAATGCCTGTTTCCATTGCCTTAATACATGTATCTTTATATTCTTCAAGATTTTTATATGATAAATAATTATAACAATCAATAATATGTCCTTTTTTATTTTTAAAGAAATGTACACCAAGATTTAAAAAATCTACTTGTTCTCTTAAAAATCTATAGAAAGCTTCTCTATCATATACAAATTCTGTTTCAAAGCCAGATAATACTTTTATTTCATTTTTATGAAGCTCTTTTGATTCTTTTATCTCTTTTAGATATTTAGGTACAAACTCAAGTTTCATATTTTCGGTACAATAATTATCTTTGTATTCTTTTTTAGTCATAAAATCAACAGGAATAGGAGCGTGATCAGTAATCGCAATTTCATTAAATCCTAATTTAATTGCCTCGCATACATAATCTTCTGTAACGCCTGTTGCGTGATTGCAATATTTTAAATGTGTGTGATAATTATTTTTCATTCTCATTAAATTCACCTACTCACAATACAAAACAATTATAACAAAAAATGGCAGTTTAATAAACTACCATTAATTACATTATTTAACTCTTAATATCATACATTTTAAATATAGTTGTTCTTCTGATTGCAAAAGAGCTGGATGATCAGGAGCTTGAATTCTAAAATCTAAAAATTGTACAGTTCTTTTAGCATCATGTGCTGCTTCATTTATCATTTGCATAAATAAATCCGGAGTCATATGCTGGCTACATGAAAATGTTAATAAATAACCACCAGATTTGATAATCTTCATAGCCTGCATATTTATTTCCTTATAGCCTCTATATGCTTTCTTAATTGAGTCTTTATTTTTACTAAATGCCGGTGGGTCTAGCACTATAAGTGAATACTTACCAGATACTTCAGTGGTATGAAGATAATCAAAAATGTCAACACATTTTGCTTCTAATTGTGTATATCCATTTAACTTGGCATTATTCATTATCTCATCACAAGCTCTTTTAGATATATCACATGCATCTACATGTAATGCCCCATATTTACATGCATGAAGTGCAAATCCACCAACATTTGAAAATGCATCTAATACTGTTTTATCTTTTGCATATAATCTTAAAATATCTCTATTAAGCTTTTGATCTAGGAAATATCCAGTCTTTTGTCCGTTTTCTATATCTACAATAAATTTAATACCATCTTCCTCAACTAAAACTCTCGGATCAAATTTACCATAAAGATAACCTTTTGTTTGTTCTAAACCTTCTTTTTCTCTTGTTGGCATATCAGATCTTTCATATATACCCTTACAGCCTGTTAATTCAACTAAGATATCAACTATATCCTTTTTTATCATATCCATACCTAAAGACATAAACTGTACTGATAAGTAATCTCCATATTTATCTACAACAAGCCCAGGTAAGAAATCAGCTTCTGAAAATACAAGACGTGTTGCACTCCATCCTAGATTCTTTCTATGCTCTATAGCATATTCAATTCTTTTTCTAAAGAATTCCTTATCTATTTTCTCATCTTTATTAAAAGATAAAATTCTAACCATTATTTTTGAATTTGAATTAAAGAATCCATAACATAAAAATTCATTATTATATGTATATACAGAGCAAACCTTACCAGATTCAAATTCACCTTCAAATTTATCTATTTCATTAGAAAATATCCAAGGATATCCATTTAATTTTTCAATTTCTTCATTTTTCTTTAAGGTTAATTTAAGCATATTTCACCACTTCTTATTTTTTCGCTATGCATATTTTATCATTTTATACAAAAATAATAAAGCATTCTATTAATTTAATTCTATGTTATAATTTTTATTAGGAGATTTGCTTATGAAAAAAATAATGTATCATTTAGAATACATCTTAATAATACCGCTTATAATAATGTCATTTATTTTCGCAAGCTGGGATAATTTTATATATTATCTAATAGGTATATGTTTTTCTATAATGGCATTATGCTATATATTACTTTTAATAAATAAATCTAAAACAAAAGCACTATCTGGCATATTTATGTTTATTAATGGCGCGGTATTTATTGTAATATTATTATTACTTGCAATATCTAAGTTATCTAATAAAGTATTTTGGGCATTTGCAATATACGCTGGAATATATGGAATATTTAAAATATTTTCATTTATCTATTATAGACAATTTAATGATTTAAAAAATACAATATATAAAGAATATTCTATCATTATGATAATGATTATGATTAATCTTATTACATGTATGATAATTTATAATTTTGATGAAGATGAAAGCTTAACATATATGGTAGAAATATTAGTTAAGATATTTGTTGATAATTATACTAAATATGATACTCTTAAATTCTATTTAATAGTTATAAAGCTTGCTTTAAATTTTATAACATCTATCTTTGTAGCATATTATTCTTCATCTTCAATGATTTTATTATTAAAAAATAAACCACTAACAATGAAAGAAAAAATAAAATCAGTTGTTGATTTTATACAAAAATATTATCTAGCATTTATAATTGGAGAAATATTTACTACTATTATATTTATAAATTATGCAATAAAATCAAATGATAATGAGCAATATAAATACATATCATTTTTCTATTTAATAATATTATTCTTAAGAACATTATTATTTATTTGGAATTTAATATTAGAAAAGAAATATAAAAATGAAAAATATCGATTATATAGAAAACAATTTATATTATTAATTATTACAGCAGCAACATTTATTTTATTAAATCAACCACTAAATAGTGCCTTGCTTGCAATATCTATAGAAAATAATAATCCAAACGCATTCCCAACATGGTGGTTAATATTAATTATCTTACCATTTTCAGGTTATGGATTTTTATCTTCATTCTTATCATATAAAAGAGCAAGAATGAATGATAATGCATATTTAATGGCATATTCTAATTTATCTTTTGTTTCATCTTTATTTATGTTTTTTGGTTCAATTGTATATATAATTGCAAAATTAGATGATACTCCTGCAGTTATTATATGGTATATATTAATAACCATAGTAATATTAGCTGAATTAATAATATCTATTATCTCTTTAGTTGTAGGTATTAAAGGTGTTATTGGTAAAAGAAAAAAAGAATCAGATTTTGAAATTGAAAATGGAGACGAATAATCGTCTCCTATTTTTTACATTTGTAAATATGCCATTATAAAAGGACCTACGCCTTTAGCATCATTTGTTCCTACTGGTTATGATAGATAATAATCCATTGTACCATCTCTATAAGGTTTATCTTCAGGCCCTAAGCCTTGATTCACAAATACTATCTAATTCTGTATCTACAAAAGCAATTTGATAAACTAGAGCCGCACACTTGTTAATTTACGAGTTAGGCTCTTTTTATATTTGAGAAAAACTATTAAAAAAACTATTATAAAATAAGCATTTTAACAAATATTTTTCAAAAAAATCTATGCCGTTTTTCCTAGGTAAATCCTACTGATTATGGTATAATATTAGTAGAGATATTTACAATATTTAACATATATTAACAAGGGAGAAAATCATGCAAAAAGGACTAAAGATTAGATTATATCCGAATAAGAAACAAATGAATATTTTAAGCATTAACTTTGGTCACACTAGATTTGTATATAACTATTTTTTAGATTATTCAAAGAATAATAAAGATTATAATTATAATAATTGGAGTAAGAAATTAACTGAATTAAAAAATAGTAAAAATACTATATTTTTAAAAGAGGCAGATAAATTCGCTTTACAAAATTCATTAAAGAATCTAAAGACAGCTTATGATAATTTCTTCTCTAAAAGAGCTAAAGCCCCTAATTATAAGAAAAAGCATAATGAACAAGCATATAGAACTAATTATACAAATAATAATGTTGTTTTATATGACAATGGTATTAAATTACCTAAATTAGGTATTGTTAAATGTAAATATAACAAAGATATTAAAAATAATAAGATTATTAGCGTAACAGTTAAATTATTAAAATCAGGTATATATGAAGCATCTATAATATATGAATGTATAAAATCATCATTACCTAAAACAGGATTAAGTGTAGGAATAGATCTTGGT
>Ga0247610_10000802_pt1 | contig 42171 bp, 72 predicted proteins | sample 174DNAGHGhighgp2_FD_193483 | JGI IMG/M metagenome (GOLD analysis project Ga0247610, IMG submission 193483) | Sheep rumen microbial communities from Palmerston North, Manawatu-Wanganui, New Zealand - 1742 DNA GHGhigh gp2 | ecosystem: Host-associated > Mammals > Digestive system > Stomach > Rumen...
TTACTTTAAATCTATTATTATTAACTTTAGGTGTCTTTCTTACATATTTTTCTTTTAATAATTGGTATGTTCCTTCGGTCCATTGAGTAGTATTTTTATATTCTATATATGGTAGTTTTCCGTGTTTAGTCCATTTACGATGATTATATCCTACTTTTTTGCCTATATTACTTACTGCTGTAATTTGTACTCCATCTTTCCAAATTGGTGTACATTCTACTACTAAACCATCACCAATATATATTCCTATATGTCCTTGTAACCAAACAACTTCACCTGCGACAATATCATTAAAATTACTTGATATATCAGTACACATTGTAATCATTTTATCAGCACCTACATCAGCAACACCATTAGAGCAATATGTTGCTCCACCATAGGTTTTATTTTTATCACCACACCAACCCCATAAAATTCCTTTAATTAAACAAACACAATCAAATCCAAAAGTATCAGTTGTTGCTTCTTTAATTAATTTAGTTCTATTAGGTTGCATATTATATGCATTATTGTTACAATATCTTACTTTGTTCTTTGCATTCATAGGTGCACCAAAGCAACCCATTACATATAATGTTTTATATTCGTTGGCTATTTTCTTTGCTCTTTCTACAAATTCTATATTTGTCATTACTGCCATATTAACACCTCCTACTTTTTCATATTTACTAAATCAGCAGTTCCACCTGCACCTGTTGATGCAATAAAACATAACACAATTGCTTGTACTATATTAGGTTCTATACCAATAAAATAGCATATTAAACCACTGATAATTCCTATAATAGTATTTTGTAAAGGTATATATTTATTAGGTATAGCATCTACAAATACTTTTGTAAAAGCACCAAAAATATAAGTTATTATAAATACTATTGTAATATATGTTATTTCCATATCTTTTCCTCCTTATAACAATTATATCATTATCATTATAATTTTAAAATACTACCACAAAAAAAGAAGAAAAGTGGTGTGGGGGTGTGTATATCTTTTCTTCTAAATAAATTATAACATATTATTTTTTCTTTTTACAAGCCTCTACTTCTATTACTTTAATAACTTTCTTTCCTTCATCATTTTGCCCTGATAAATATTTCACCATATGAGTATCACATTCAAATTTATCTCCTTTATATAATTTACCTCTTATGTTTTTTGGCGAGTTCCTTTTTATATTTTGTAATTTATCAAAATCTTTTAAATTAAAATCTTCTATTGCTTCACATTTAATCATTTTATCACCACCTTAAATATCTATATAATGCATCTTATAAGTTTTCAAATTGTTTTTCCATATCCAATAAGCAAACAACCTTTCAACTAAATGTCCTATCATTCTTTTATTCACAACTCTATTTGCATCTTCTTCTATAAATTGTTCCGTTATTGGTATTATTAAAGGGAACAACCACTCACAATATTCGTTCAATAACTTTCTTTTGCACACAAACATTTCTTTTGCACTAAATGATTTTAATTTAAACCATTCTTCTAATTGTGGTTCTTTTTCTATTAATAGATTATAATATTTATCTAACACATCAGGATTTTCAATTTCACTTCTTAATTGTTCATATATGCCTTTATCAAAAACAACTTCTTCAGTAACTATTATATCGTGTGTTTTAAGTATATTTTTAGCCCGTTTTAGAGTTAAAACATTATCTTCAAAGAAAAATCTACGATAATGGCATAAACCAACTATATCATCTTTAAAATGCTTCCATATATCATATAAACCTGTTGCTTCATTTATATATGGATTTAAGTCATTAATATTATCTCCTCTATCATAATGTTCTTTTCCCACATATAATTGTAAATAATCTTTAGGTACAGGATTATGATATTCTTTATGTTTAATTATATAAATCATCTATGTGTTTTCCTCCAAAACAAACTTCCTTCTCTATTTGAATTATAAATATATAATACTCTATCTAAATATGTTGTTTCCATTTTTTGTACTTCTACTTGAAAATCAACATCTTCTTCTCCCCATTCTAAATCTTCTCTAAATAAAGGACATTTATCTTTTCTATATATTGCCTTCCACATTGCAGGGTTTGTTGGTCTTTTTACAACTTCATTTTCACTTAATCCTAACCAATTAAAATTAATTACTTCAGTTGGTGTTTCTTCTATTGCTTTTAATAATACACAAATGTAATCCATTGTAATTGTATCATCGCAATCAATAAAGCCTATATATTGACCCTTTGCTTTTTTAATTCCTAAATTTCTTGTTTTAGCAGTACCTTTATTTTCTTGGTGTATAATTTCTATATTTTTACATTTATATTTATCTAATCTACTTTCATTACAACCATCATCAATCAATATTACTTCAACTTCGTTAGTTAATTGTGCTTTTAAACCATTCATTAATATTTCGGTTAATTCATAAGTTTCAAAATATGGAATTATGATAGACAATTTTGTTTGCATAATTTATTCCAACCTTTCTTAAACTCTGTATTAGGCGAAAAATGTTTCCCTTTGTTTGTTATTTTTGTTTTTTCAGCAATTCTTTTAGTTCTTGTCCCGTATTTACAATTATAACTTGCTGAACACCACTCTAAATTGCTTACACTATTATTTGATTTATCTTCGTCTTTATGATTTACTTGTGGCAAATTATTTGGGTTAGGTATAAATGTTAATGCAACTAATCTATGCACTGAATAGTTTTTGATTTTATTATTTTTAGATAATGTTACTCTATAATAACCTGATTTATGTATATGTTGTTTCACAATATGATATTCAGGTATTCTATTGTCATATTTGTAATAGGAACTATATCTTCTTATCTCACCAAAATTGTTTATCTTGTAAACTCCGTTATAATTAGGAATATCTTTCCATTCTTCTTTTACCATTGTTTATCTCCTCCCATATCAATTTCCTTTTTAGTTAATTTAACCCTTTCTTCTAATATTTTATCTATCTTTTCATCTTTACCTTTAACACTTAATGCTAATTGTAATGTATCAGCATAATGCCTTATTGTACTTGTTTTCCATAACACATTATCTCTTATAGTAGTTACTGATTTATAGTTTTGTTGGTTCCATACATATACAGGTTCTTTTAATAACATAAAACTATTCATATATATACATATTTTTCTATGTTGGTTTCTATCTTCTTTCAATGTTCCTTCGTTGTATAAGCATTCTTGTCTAGTTGCTAATCTTTTTTTGATAACTTTACCACAACTACCACTCCAACCTTGAATAGCACTATACTTATCTTTATATTCGGGTATAAAGTCTTCCTTTAGTTTATTGTTTTTAAAACTTGCTATACCTACAAATAATACATCAGGTTTAGTTTGTAATTTATTATTGATTTGTTCTAATGCTGTTTCATCATATAGCCAATCATCACTATCAACATAATAAACATAATCTACATCATCACTTAAATGTAAATATGCTTCATTTCTAGCACCACCATTATATCTTTTTTGTTTTAATTGAATTACTTTAATATTCATTTTATCTTCAAATGATTTTGCTATATTTACACTATTATCGGTAGACATATCATCTACAAATATAACTTCATAATTCTTATATGTTTGTTCTAATATACTATTTAAACATTTTTCTATCGTATGTTCATAATTATAATTTGGTATTATTATGCCTATCTTGTAATCTACTTTTTCAGGTAAACTTAACCAATTATCATCAGTTATTTTACACTTCTTAATACAATCAATATTATAATCAGTTGTATTTATATCTACATATTCACATTCATTCCATTCAATGCAATGCAATCTAGTTGCCATTAAATCTTTTAAATCTTCATCTTCAAACAAATAAACATATTCGTTGCCATCGTTTTTAGCAACTTTATATGAATGTTTATCTACTGCTATCTTCATTCCCTATCACCTAGCATTATTATATCACATAAAAAAAAGAGTGTAAAACTACACTCAATTTACTAGCCAAACATCTTCAACTTCTCTATTTCTACAATCAAAAGTATCATATATAACACCATTTTTTGAACATACTATATGTCCTTTCATAGTAATTAATAAAGTATTGTTAGGGAATTGTCCTGATATATAACCAACACTTCCTTGTAATCCATCTAGTCTTATAAATGTTCGGTCTAAATAATTTCTTACAAATTCTCTTTTATCCAATAATGTACCTTCATATTGTGCTATGTCACTTAAATAATCATAAACATAATCCCAACTTTTATTGGTAGCACAACTTATTGCTCTTATAACACAATCATCTTCGTATCTATTAAGTGCATTTGCATTATAATACTTATACATTATCTCATACTTCTTTGTAATGTTTCATTAAGCATTTGTTTTTGTTGTGGTGTTTCGGCTTCTTCGTGTAACACTTTAATGAAATCTTCTAATGCCTTAACCATATAATGAAATGATTTATCAGTTTCTTCACCTGCACCATATCTACGATTTTCCATATATCTTCCATATTCGTTTGCCATTCTATCCATTTCTTCTTCACCACGATATTTCATATCATAACCTCTACGACCATAATCTTCTCTACCATATTCGCCATAGTATCTTCCATAGTTTCCATAACTATCATATCCCGGTCTTCTAGCACCATAATTCATATTTTCTTCCTCCTTTGCTATATGATTAATCTTTGTTAATTTATATAGATGCTCTAAATTATTTGTAGTAATTCCTTCATCTAATATTTTATTTATGCTTTCTTCAGTTTTTTCTTCTAACTTCTTGTGCATTATTATCCTCCTTTCTTAAAAGGCTTAATATTTCTTCTTGATTTTTAATAATTTTTTCAAAATATTGTGTATCTTGTTTTTGTAATTCTTGCATTAAATCAGTATTATTAAAGTCTTGAAATAATATTTGTAAACTTAATGCTTGTAATACTAAAGACAAGTTATTGATTAAATTATTATTCATTAATTACTAATTTTACGAATAATAATATTAGCATCTTTAACAACAGGTATTTCAGTTTCAGTATTAGTTAAAGTAGTTGTACCTGTAATAGTACTAGGTAATGAACCTATTGCAATTGTTGTATTTACACGAGGGCATACTCTTATTAATTTAGTAAATGAAACATTGATATAATTTCCTGCTGTTGTTACTTCAGCAACCATTTCAGTTCCTTCAACATCAGTTCCTGTTGCAGTTTTTAGTGCTAATGCAACTATTCCTGTTGTGTCACTTGTAACATTGGCATTGAAACTTACTTCAAATAATCCTCCACCTATTAATGTAAAATCACTGCCTCCCGGTGTGTATTGTAACCAACCACAACAATTTGCAGTTCTACTTCTTAAATCAACTATATCAAAGTTTAAATTATCAGTATTTGAAGTAAATATTTCAGGTGTTATTTGTAATGCTTGTATCATTTTATCTTTCTCCTTTCAAATTAAAATAAAAGAGAATAGAACTATGCCTATTCTCCGTTCAGTACTGTTCAGCACTGTTCACTTTAGCAAGTTCTCGTATTCGAGTTTGTAGTTATCTACTTTATGCTATATAATATTTGTTCCATAAAAATTGCCATTGCAACCACAACCACCATTATTAAAACCAAATGTTGGTGTAAAAATTGATTGGTATGGACTTGTTACAACATAACTTGGAACAGGTGTTGGTTGTAATTTAGATAAGATATTGTCAGTTTGTTCTCTATCACTAATAATATCTTTTGCTTGTGTTAATCTATCTCTTAAGTCTTGGATAGTATTTTGTGTAATTAATGCTCTAGTTTGTTCACCATCTTCTCTAATAGCATTTTTAATATCACAGCAACAACTATCTAATCTTGCTAAACCTTGTAAACTTGTCATTCCTAATTGGTTTTCTAGTTGTGTAGTTTGTACTAATATATCTCTTTGAGTGTTGCAATCACCGATAGCATTTGCATATTTACTATCTAATATTTGGTTAGATAATGCCATATTACCTGTTAATACATCACTTCTTAAATTACACATATTAGTTGCTGTGTTATAGAAGCCGTTTGAAACATTACTATTTATATCACTGCAACAATTACATAATTGAGTAGATAAATCACCTAGTCTATTTTGTACATTTTGAGTTGCTACAAAGTCAGTTGTTGCTACTTGGTTTCCAATTCCATTTCCACCAAATCCACCCCAACCACCATTGTTAAATAGTAGTGCTAGTAACACAATAGCCCAAATTCCATCACCATTTCCAAAAAAGCCACCATTATTGTTTCCATAACCATAAAATGGCATTACAGGATAACCATAACCATTATTATTTGTGGCTAAATCGACAGTTGGTACTATTCCCGAATTTCCGTTCATTTTATTCTTCCTTTCTATAAGACTATTGCTAGTTTATAGACTTATTGGAACATACATAACTAGCATATATGCTCCAATAAACCTATAAATCAGGCTTATTTTTGTTGATTAAACATTCCCATCATTTGTTCCCATTGTTGCTTTTGTTGAGGATTAAAATTATTTATAGTTTCATTTAATAAATCTTGTGGATTTTCATTATTTTGCTTTGCTTCTTGAAATCTTTGAAAAGCCTGTGGATTTACTCTCTTTAATTGTTGTTCCAATTGGCTCATCATCTTTTGAGGTGCTTGTTGCATCATATTGTTCATCAACATTTGTAACATATTGTTCATTATCTATTTTTCCTTTCAATTCATCTAATTGCATTTGTAAACTTTCTATCATTAAATCTTTTTCATCTTTTGGTATTATTTCAGTTAATTCATATGTTTTTATTTCCCCTTTTATATTTTTAATCCATACAACACTCATATCTTTACTAAAATATGGTGTATCACCTATTACCATATCCCTTTGTGCTTCTTCTATATTATTTGCATATCTAATTACTTCACGATTAGTTGGTGCTATTTGAAAATTTTGTGTTAAATTAGTTGGAGGTTGTATAGGTTGTTGCATTTGAGTTTTCATCTTTTCTAATTCATTTATTTGTGCATTTATCCTATCAATACTTGGTTGTTGATTATATACATATGGATTGTTATACATTTAATTCACTTCCTTTACAAAAACAAAAAAAGCAATACAAATATGGTCTTAATTCGACTATCAATAGGCTCACTGCCATTTTGAGATTTTCCCATTTGTATTACTCCTTTCTTTCAATTAATTAATTGTAACTTAATTGTAAAATAAAAAAATATGAATAGTCAGTGCATACTATTCATATAATTTTAAAGAAAATTTTAATGTATCGTATATTGTGTTTAATTCATTTACTATTTGCCAATGACTATATATTTCTAATTCTTCACATATCTTATCCATTGACTTGTTTTCAATAAATTTCATTTTATATATTTCATATCTTGTTTTATTTTCATTTTTAATAAAGTTTTCGTATTCTTTTAATATATAATCATCTTTATTATCTTTTATATATTCTATTAAATCTTGGTATTTGCTTACTTTTCTCCATTGATATATATTTTCAATATTACCTTTTTCAGTCAGTATACAACCACTAAACAATGCTACAACATATCCTAATAATTCATTTACATTAAACATTAGCATAAAAGTTGTACCCAATAACATTGATACTATAAAACATCTTAATGGGCTTTTATAATGACTTGCACCATTAAATATTTGTCTTGGTATAGCAAATAATAAAAGGATAATTATTTCGTTAACTAGATGTACACCCAATATATGTCCTACATAAAAGATACATATAGTTTCTAACAAATTAAATAATATAGTTTTAATCCATTTTCTTTTCAATATTATTCACCATCTTCACTGCAAAACCATAAATAAGAAAACATACTTATACCTCCTTTACTCATAATATGCTTTGATAAATGTTTAATAAAACATTACATACAAACACATTAATAATAGTAATTAATGTATAAATGGTAATTAAAGTAAAATTTCTAATTGTTACTGATTTTATTTTATTATTTGCTTTTCTATTCCAATTATTAACTATCAAATTATATAATTTCTCAATAGGTGTAAATTTGATTAAAATTAATAATGTTATTATTTCTAATCTATTTATTATAAAAGATACCATATTATAACCAAATATTAATATTGGTATAGTTGTTAATATTGAACTTATTAGCAATAAATTTAAAATCAAGAAAACATTAGTAATATTAAATTTTTGCTTATGTACACAATTATTTATTATTTCAAATAAGAATGATGTTATTATATAGCCTATGTATATATTATTGAATGTAAATTGAATTATAATAGCACCTATAACATATGATATTAAATAAACAATATATGTACTTTTATAGTCTAGTTGTTTAATCTTGTTATAAGCATACCCAAAATATAATGTTTCTACACCATAACCAAATAAAATGTTGATAATTAAATTTAACACAAATATGCATCTCCTCTCTTAAAGAGATTATTATATATGCATTTCATTTAATTATCAAGTATATAATATCTAAAATTTAATTTTAAATATAGTGCATACTATGAAAAAAAGTTGTATCTCTACAACTTTAATCAAATTTTGCATTCTTATAATGCTCTTTTATATATTCAATTGCAACATTCATTTCACCATTTAAGTTAGGATACTTTTTATGATATTCAGCCCATTTATCAATATCCTTAAATGCAGTTATATAAAAATGTTTTTGTATGCTATCATTATTTATGTCCATTCTACACATATTATCAAATGCACTTATACTTCTTCTTATGGTGTCAATATCATTGTTATCGTTTGCGATTGTTAATTCTTCAACTTGTTTTTTTAGTTCTTCATAATTCCTATTATTATTTTTTATGGTTTCATCAATTCTAGCATTAAATGGTTCTAATAGTTTTTGCATTTCTTCTTTAAATTGTTCTTGTTGTTTTTTTTGCTTTTTATCATTTAATTTATAAAATACTGCACCTATTACTCCAACTGATGTAAATGTTGTTGCTATAAATGTTAACACATCTTGTATATTACCTAATGTTATATTTTCCATCTTGTATTACTCCTTTAATCAGTTGTTTTTGTATATTCTATCACTACATAAAATGGTTTTTCACTATATGTAGTATTAGAACACGATAGTCTTAAATTACTTGAAGTTGTTGGATATACTTTTGCATAAGAAGTCATAGCGTCATTCATATAAAATAAAGGAACATATCTACTACTTTGATAAACCCAAGCATTTTTTACCAATAATGTATCACAATTTAAACTTGATATATCTATATTTTTATTAGCACCTGTTCCGTCTGTTGTAACAGTTGGTCCGTTTTCAATTATCACTTTTCTATACAAAGGTTTACCATCTATCCAAGTTCCTATTACTTGCTCTTGTGTAGAATACACTTCATTTTGTCCTTTTACATATATATCTTCTCCATCTACATTTATTGTAGGTGTTATATATGTTTCGTATGGTAATGCTGTGTCGCCCTCATTTACCATTATATTTGTATAATCAATTGAACCATTTTTATTACAATAGAACCATAATGCTAAATATTTTGAAGTTGTTATTGTTGGTATTGTATATGTGATTGCTTCACCTGAACTTGTAGAACTAGAACCCTTTATTCTATTTCCACCATTTGCATCACATAAACCTATATCGTAATGTCCATAAGAAGCATCATCATAATTAGCCTTTATTGTTATCTTTTGCCCAACATAATTAGATACATCTATTAACTTAAATAATATAAAACCCGTTACTGTTGTTGTGTTAGATACTTTAATTCCTGTGTTTAAAGTTGATTTAGAAGTAGTATTTGTATTTGAATAAATATAATTTTGTGATTTATCAAATAAATTTTTTCCTTTTAATATATTAGTTCTATAATTACTATCTACACTTGTACCTACTTTTACACCTAATTCATCAAAGTTGCCATTTAAGTTAGTTGCATTAATAGGTGTATCAGTACTTGGTAAATCTTGAAATCTTGTTATTGCCATTATTTATCACTCTCCTTTAATGACTTTATTTCTTTTTTTAATTCTTCTATTTCTTCTTGTTGCTTATTTAATTGTTGTTTTAATTCTTGGCTATATTGAATTAATGCATTTGTTATATCATTGTATCTAATTCCATAATAATCATTTTCATTTTTTTCAAGAAAATATTTAGCATAATCTTTACCTTCATAATCTTGTGCAATTAAACCAATTCTTTTTATTCCTTTGGAATTTTTATATTCATATTCTTTTATTTTTAAATCATCAATCCAAGATACATCTTTTAATTTTTGAATATTATTTTTTAATCTTTTGTCTGAACCTATTACAGGATTTACTGCAAAATCAATTCTATTATGTCTAAAAGAAGCAGTATAAGTTGAACCATCATCACCACTAATACCAACTTGTGAACCATTTACATATAAACCTATATTACCTACTATTGTATTAACTGCATTTGAACCTTGAAGTCTTAATATTTGTATGTTGCCTACAAAATATCTTCTAATATAATTGCCATTTGAAAAATAAATATATTTACTTCCATTGTCACTTTGTTCTCCTACATATAAATTATTTCCAACAACGCAGTTTTGTGAGGTATTAATTGAGCCTTTAAATATACCACTATTTAATGTTACATTATTAGCAGTAACATTACCATTTTTATCTACATTAAAATTAGTTGATTTAATTGTAATATTTTTACTCGTTAAGTTTAATTCATTTCCTGCTATTAAATTTAAAATATCATTAGCATCTAAATCAATTACATCAGCACTAATTTGTGCTTGTGATGTATTATCATTTATTTTTGCCACTATTTTTGCTTTAGTATAATCAGTATTGTTTACCTTTTTACCTACTTCAATATCAACATAAGCATTATTATTATCAGTAATTTTTTGATTTATTGCAGTATTTACTTCAGTTGTAGTGCTATAATTAGAAAATTTTGCATTTACTCCTGTTGTTATCTCATTTGCTTTTTGATTTATATGACTATCAGTTTCAGCCTTTGTATAAAATTGACTTGTATATATATTTTTTGCCATTAATCTTATAAATAAATATCCATATTCATATCCTAATAATGTTAATGTATAATCTCCATCTTCTAATATTATACTAGGATATGGATAATCAATTACTTGTTCAGTATCTAATAAACTAACACTTCCATCAGCATTATATTTACATCTTTTTGTAACTTGACAAGTTTGACTATCATAATCTAAATAAAATTCATCGTAGTGTGTACTATCATATATTAATAAATCATCAGGTAATATATAATCTACATCTTCATTAGTTGTATTGTTATGAAACCTTATTGTTCTTACTTTAGGATATAATGTATTGCTTGGATATAATCCGCTATTAGGATACAAATAAGAAATATTATCGCTAATAGGTTTTACTTTTATTTGTATAGGTTCACTTTCGTTAACATTTTCTAATGTAAATGTTGCAAAATTACTTTCTCCACTTATTGTTATATCAGCAATATCACTAATTTTTGAATTTAATTCATCAACACTTTGAGTTATTTGAGATATTTTTATATTTTGTTCAGTAACATTTGTTACAACATCTTCAATAATTCCATTTTGTTTATCTACGATGCTATATGCTTGATTTATTCTTCTATCAGTTTTATCAGCCTTTGTATAATCAGTTTTAGCATCTTCAGGCATATCAGTATATACATTTTCTTTTAATCCTTGTGTTACTTCAATTTCATCGTTAAACATTACACAAGAATATAATTCTTCACCTATTTGTACTCCATATCTATCACATAAATTAAAGTATGTAATACCTGTGCTAACAAAGTCATTTAAGTAATATTGTAGTCCGTTCAATTTACTTAATATATCACTTAAATAAGTGTCTCTATCGTTGAAATTCATTATTTGATTATCAGCAATTTCAATTGCTATTTTATCTTCATCAGGCAAATTTTCAGGATAAGACATATAAATTTTATCTTTTCCTGCTCTACTTAATACAATTGTATTTACAGGTCCATATTGTTCGCCAAAATTAACATTTATATCTTGCAAATATTCTTCATTTATAACTTCATTTGTTTCATTTATATATCTTATTTCAAGTTCATCATCATCTTCATTAATACAAATTGTACTTGCTGTTACTTGTGCTAATTCATCTAATACATCTCTAAATGTGTACCCTAATGAGTTACCATTTGCATCTAAATATAATTCAGCATTTATTTGTTTATCATAGTTTGCAAATGTGCTATTAGCATTTTTAAATGTTAATCCTAAATGATTACATATTGAATTAATATAATTTCTAATTGTAATAGGATAAGTTATATTCATACTTTCATAATCTTTCATTGAATATAGCATCTTATCATAGCAAGTTATTTTATAACTATTCTTATCTTCTTGTTTTTCTATGCTTTTAACCACATAATTACCTAAATTAATATATTCATACTCATCATCAACTAAAACCCCAAATTGATAGTTTAAAATAGTTCCTTCAGGTATATATTCGTTACTATCAATATCTAATTGCTTCATTACTGATTTTAATATAGCACCTTTATAATGTGGAGTTATAGAGTTAAGTTCTTCTCCACCTAACTCTATTAACTCATTATTTAATTCGTAGGTAATCTTACTATCTATTTGTCTACCAAATTCTTTAACATTATTTTTATAATCATTTGTTATAGTTTTCATAATTACCTCTTTCTAATACTGATGAACGAACAACTAAATCCTTCATTTTTTCTATTGTTATCTACAATATTTTTATTAGTTATTTCGTAATCACCTGTATAAGTTTGCATTGTGTTATTTCTATGTAATGTAGGGTCATAATAAGTTACCGATTGTCTTACACTATCTAAAATAGGTGTAATTACTTCTAATTCATCTTTTGTTAATTTTCTAAATTGTAAAATTAATTTAGGGAATATACCAATTAAGGTTCCACTTTGAGTACCTGCTAAATTACGACCACTATCACTAGACCATAGTTTATTGTAGCCATATTTTGCTTCTACTAAATATTGACCCATTGATACATTATTAATCATTATACTATCTTTATCTATAAACATATTATCACCTACCCATTAAATGCAAAGTTATCTTCAGCATCAATTCTTCTAACTTCTCTTGCAATTTGTCTATTTCCTACATATACAGGAATTGTTGCTTTTAAATTTATATATTTTCCTATTTCTTGACCTAATAAACTCATTTGTTGACTATCAGTAAGAGGAATAACACCTTCTCTAGATACTTCGCCTCCTATTGCTACTCCGGGACCCGGATTATTAATAATACCACCTTTTGCTAATTTAGGTAATTGAGGTACATTAAATTTTGGTACCCATTCAAAAGGTTTCCAACCCCACAAATCTACACTTCTTAATCCATCAAATGCTTTGTTTATTCCATTAAAAGGTATAGCAACTACTTTGTTAATTCCATCTATAATAACATTTACTATTCTTTTAAATCCTTCTAAAATGCCATCTTTAATACCTGTAAATATTTTTCCACCTGTACTAAATACTGCTTTTACACCTTCCCAAGCCTTTGTAAATATATCTTTAAAGAAACTTGCTACTGCTCCAAAGATACTTTTAATACCTTCCCAAGCATCTCTTGCACCTTGTTTTAATCCTTCCCACATTCCTGCAAAGAAATCTCCAACAGGTTTAATAATAGTGTTATATACCCAAGTTCCTATACCACCTAATATGTCTTTAACACCATTCCAAGCCCATTCTACACCTTTTCCAATACTATCAAATAATCCTGATATTAATTTCCATAATTCTCCTAATATTCCAATTACAACTCCTATTAGCATCTTTAATATACCTGTTACAAATTCAAATACTCCACCAATAGTGTCTATAATTCCTGATATTAACCAATTAATACCCTCCATTATTTTTTTACCATCTAGTGTAAATATTCCAACAATTATGTCTAATATTCCACCAATCATTTCACCAAGTCCACTTATAGTATCTAAAATACCTGCTGAACTTAATACAAGTCCTTGCATAAAGTAAGACCATTCACCATATGCTTCATCAAATAATTCAGGCTGTTCTAATGCATCGTGAGTTGCTTTTCTATAATCATAAAATGCATCTACTGCTTTTTTAGTTGCAGTTGTAATACCATCAAGTCCACCTATTTCTTTGCTTAAATCATATTCAGCACTTGGTAATTTTCCTCCAACACCAACCGAGCCATCTTCATTTAAAACATTCATTTCATCAAATCCTGTTAATGTTTTCTTTAGTTCTTTGGCACTTTTATTAGAATTTTTTAATGCTTTTTCATAATCACCAATGCCACTATGTTCAAATATATTTTTTCCTGTTATAGCATATATAATTTTACCAACCATACCTACTATTGAATATAATGCTTTAATTATCCATTCTATTACAGGTTTCAAAGTATTTGCTAATACCCATCTTAAGTATTCAGTTCTAGCAGTAATACTATCATCATATTGTCCTAATGTTGACATTGCACTTCTAATGCCTAAATATACACTTCTAACTCCTATTACTGCTAATGACCATCTAGCAATTTTCTTTATTGTGCTATCAATACCTTTGCCAATATTTTTAAACATATCACTTTTACTTAATTCTTCTTGTTTCTTGGTTAAATCAAGTATTTTGTTGTTATATCTTTGAATTTGTCCTTGTAATTTAAGAAAAGTGTTTTTATTACCTATATCACTCATAGATATTCCAAGTTTTTGCATTGTTTTTAATTCTTTTTCACTTACTGCAATACCTTTTCCTTGTGATTGTGCCTGTTGTAATTTAGCATTTAGATATGTTAATTCTTTTTCTTTTTTTTGCAATTTATCCAACTCATATGTTGCTTCTTGTATTTGTTTATCAAAACCTTTAGTATCTAATTTAGCACCTATTACTACTTCGCCATCATATTTCATAATTTCAACTCCTTTCTACAAACCAAGTATTTCATTTAATCTTTCCATACTTTCTTCTTGTTCTTTAGTTAAATTATATTCTTTAGAATATTTCTTTAATGCAACTTCTTCTTTTGCTTTTCTAACTTTATCTCTTTCTTTTGTATCTTTAATTGAACTTAAATCAAAGTTTCTTAAATTTCTTATCCTATTTAATACACAGCAATTACCAATTTCACTATTTGATAAACCATTCATTAACTTATTGAATTTTTGCCATTCCATTTCGGTATTTTCTAAATCAATTTGATAATCACTCATAAAACTTGCTTCTATATATTCCATATCTTCCACATAGTCCATATCAGGTTCATCTTTTTTATCTTCTATTGGTTTGCTACAAGATAAGTAATTTAAAGCCCAATTAAACAACTTTTCACAATGATTAAGGTTATTTAATGCATCAGGTCCAAACATAGTGCATATGATACCTAAATACTTCTCATATTTACCAATTGTATTATCAGTAGCAATCTCATTACACCTAATTGCTATTCTAAAATCTACATTTGCTTCATATATTGTGTCATCTATTTGTATTTTCTTAATACAAGCCATATTACAACACTTCTACTTCTTCTTCTTTGTTATCTTGCATTTTAGAGTATTTTGCCTTAATCTTATCAGTTATTCTATTCATATCAACTTGAATATATGGAGCAATTTGTTTACTTATAATTTCATCTATTTCTTCCAATGTAGTCCAACCTATTTTTCTTCCGTTTAATAGTTTTTCAACTCCATTTTCTCCTAGAAACATATTGTAAACTTCTACTTCTTTTTTAAAGAAATCATTAATTGCTCTTATCTCATCTTCTTGATTTTTACTTAATAACTTCTTGCCTTTTACATCTTCTCTTTTACTTATAATTAATAATTGATTATTTATATTAGATATATTTTTCTTATGTTGTTCTATTAATTCTTGATATCTTAAAGGTAATTCTATATCTTCTAAATTGAATGTAAGAACTTCTCCTGTTTCTTTTCCATCTTTTGTCATAATTTTAAGTGTTAAGACTTCACTATCGTTTAACTTTATTGTATTGTCCATCATACAATAATCTCCTCTCTTTTTAAATTAAAAATAAGGTAGGTGAATACATCACCCACCTATATTAAGTTTATTATAAACTTGTTGTTGGTGTGAATGATGGTGTTGTTCCTGTAAAAGTAACATTTCCATCTACACTATCGCCATCATAATAAATTGTATATTCGATTGATGCATCTTCACCCATATAACTTGTTATTGTAATCATAACATCACTTTTTTTAGCAGGATATGATGAATTTGAACCATTCCATCTATCTATATCTAAAACTTGTGCTTTGAAGTTTAATTGGTCACGAGCACTATTAATAAACTCAAATACTGCATCACCTTTATAACATTTTTGTGTAACACTAGATTGTTTTTGGTTTGAAGAATGGTCATTACGAGCATTATCTTCAATAATCCATTTTTCAGTGTCAACTTGTGGATTGTAGTCAATTCCATAATCAGTTACACCTACACCTAGAACACTCCAAGTTGGATTTGCTGATGTTCCTGTATTTAGGTAAGTTAAAAATTGACTTCTTTTAATCTTTTCAATATTTTCAGGTACATAACTTGCCATTATAATCTTTCCTCCTTAATTTTAACTTCTTTCTTTTTATTATCTAATTCTCTTTTAATAAGAACTAAATCTCTATAATCAAGAGGTTCAATAAAACCTTGCTCATTTAATTTTACAATTTGGTCATAAGTTAAATCATTGATTTCATCACCCTTGATAAAACTACCTAAATTAGTTGTAAAATCTTTACTTGCTATTACTTTTTTCATTGGCTTACTTCTCCTCCCTTATTTATATTTCTATATGTAATTTGTATTTGAATATCAAATATTGCACTATTACCATTGTCATTTGCAATCATAGTAGCACAATTTAAACACTCAATACTTTCTATACCATTAATTTCAGGTAAAACACCTTCATCATTATTAGATTTGATTTTGTTTTCAAATTGTTCAAAAAATCCCATATTTGTTAAATTTTCAATTGTATCAAGACCATAGGTTTTACGACTTCTAAATGAATATACATCTCTATGAATTTCTAAACCTGTTATCCAAGTTTCTATTTCACTTCTTGTTGGTATTTTATCTAAACTATAATCATCTATATTATCACTTAAATTATTTGCATTAATTTGATATGTTCTATCATCAGTTAAAGTATTTATAACACCAAATAAGTATTCTCTTAATTTTGATATTCTATAATCCATTATTTACCTCCTCGATTTATGCTATCCTTTACTCTTTGTAATACTTCGCCAAATTCAGCACTTACCATTCTCTTATCCCAATAAGGACCTGTACCCGGAGTGGTATAATTTGCAGGATTAACTATATGAGAACCATCATCTCTCATTCCATAGTATTGGTATCTAGCATATTTACTTTCATATACAATTTGTTCAGGATTGCTTAAATCAACTCGTTCTCTTAATTGTCCTGTTCTTTTAGGAACATATTTATCCATATACTCATAACAAGCATTTTGAAACACTCTTTGTACTTTACCATTAGGTTCAATACCAAGTCTTGCTTCTATTACACTTGTTGGTCGCATTCTAACTTTCATTATTTACCACCTAAATGTATATGTTGATTATTGCCAAAATCATTATTTTTAATACTTGTAATGTTATATATTTCATAACCTTTTAAGTCACTTTGTTTAGTAATATTATTGTTTAGGGTGCCTTTTACTATAATGTCACCTACTGCAAAATTACTAACATTTAAGTCTTCATTTTCGTTATATGGTATTCTTATCTCTACATCATTAGCATTATCATAACCTTTACTAATGTAGGCACCCTTGCCTCCAAAAAACCAAACCTTTTGATAATTAAATCTTTGCCATAATTCAAGATGGGTAGATACATCAAGTCCATTTCTATGATATATAGTTACACTTGAATTTGTAATCATCTTAATCCCCTATATAAATATGGTATTCCATTGTCTAAATAGCATTCACTTAAATACGTATTTACAACATCATATAATTCACTATTTTTAGCCTGTTCTAGACTTGTTGTTCCATTTGTATATGAAATACTATAACCATCTATACTTTCACTAGAAATAGCCTTATTTTGTGTTTGTGCCATATTATATGAGTTTAATGTTTCAATCAATTTGTATATACATAGTTTAACTTCTTGTTTTTGACTTGATAATTCTTTCAATCTACCAAATGTGTATTTATCTACAATTTGTCTACTTTCAAATTCTAATAGTTTAAAAGGTGCTTCGGCAAGAGAACCACCCAATTCAGTATATTCTTGATATGTTAGGTATTGTCCTTCAATTGTCATAAGCACCCTCCTTTAAATTATAAACTTACGTTAGCATCAAATTTTGCTACTACTACTTTACTTTCATCAGTTAGTGCAACTACATAATGTTCATCAGCACCAATTAATGTTGTATAGTTACCTAATTCTCTTTGAGTTTCAAGATTTACATCTCTCTTTAAGAAAATTGTAACTGCTGAAGTTTCATCACCTGTTTGACTTTCAGGTAATAATTCTACGATTGGATTTAAGAATTTAGTACCTGCTTCATTTCTTGCTTTTTTAGATACTACAATTCTTGTATTAGCAATCTTACCAATTTCACCATTCATAATAACATTGTCAGGATATTTGTCATTAGAAATGAAGTTAGCATCTTTTCTTAATGCTGTTGCTTGTTTAGGGTGAATAAACATAACTTTAGGTACGTTTTCTTCTTCTCCTAATACATCAATAGCATTTACGATTTCATCATATGAAATTCCTGTTCCTGCACCATTATATCCTAATTGTGCTCCTTTTAATGCTTCCATTACATCATTATCTACTTTTGATGCGATTGCTTTTGCTAATTGTGAGTTAGTTTCTCCAACAGGATTACCATAACCACTTAATACTGCTTCATCAGTTAATTCAACTTGTTTAACTGCTTTTTTGATAGTATAAGTAGCACTTGCTGTTTCTAATTGAGTTTTATCAGCAGTAACTCCTTCGGCTAAATCTTCAGCATCTCCAATGTATTTGTATTTTGGTACTTTAATAGAACTTCCAGGTTCACCTACTAATGTTCTATCAATTTTAGCAAATGGTGTTGCCACAATTGCTTTGTCTAATTTGGCACTAATCATTGGTGCCATAACTTCAGGGTCAATTAATTTTTTTAATGTTGTTGTTCCTGTAGCCATAATTTTTCTCCTTCTTTCTATTAATTATTTAGTTGGTTAAATAAGTCAGGGTTTTCTTCTTTTAAAGCAACTCTTTCTTTATAACCTAATTTGTCAAATGCTTCTTTATCTAAATTAGTTAATGCACCTTCATTTACAGGTGGTATTTCAGTTGGCTTATTAGGATTTTCAAAAATACCTTCTTTATCTTTTGTGATTTCATCAAATAAGTCAGCAGTTGATTTACCTACATTTTCTTCATTAGTTAAAGCATTCTTTACTTCATTAATAATAGCATTTTTAGTATACTCATTAATGAATTTTTTATCGCCGATTACATTTTCAATGTTCTTAATCATTGCTTTATCTTTTTCTTCGGCTTTTCTTTGTGCCTCTTGTTCTTCTAAACTTTTAGATAGTGCTTCGTATTTAGTTTTGAAGTCTTCGGCAGTTTTAGAACTTTCTTTAAGGTCTTTAATTTCGCCTTTCAACTTATCTAATTCTTGTTTATTCTTTTGTAACTCATCTTCTTTTGCTTGTAATTCATCTTTGTTTTTAGTTACACCTTTGCCATATTCGGCCATAATTTTATCAATAGTTTCTTGGTCTAATTCTAAACCTTTTAAAAATTCTCTCATAAATATTTCCTCCTATCGTTAGTTTTTCGAGCCACGAACTCGTGAGATTTCATATTCAAACTATCGTATATACCTTACGACATATATATTATCTCATTGGTTTAAAAATCGTGCAAGTCTACACAAAAAAAGAAGCCATCAGGCTTCCTTATACTTTTTCCAACTTCCTTTTTTAAAGAAATTATCTATATCTATCAATTCACTTTCTAATGTTCCCATAACTTGATACCAATTCAAATTATCAAACATCATATTATCTAAATCTAATACCCATTGTGATTTGTCTTCTAATTTAACTAACCACAATCCTTTTTGTTTTAATATCATTTCCTTTGTAGTCATTATATTATTCCTTTTTCATTCTTTCTTTGTTTTTTTCTAATACAACTGCCATTGCATTATCTCCATTTTCAGTATATGTATCTATCCATTTGATAACAACTTCATTTCCTGTATATTTTTCTAATAATTCTTTTCTTGTATATTCAATTGGATTTTTCATTTCAATTCCCCTTTGGACTAATCCATCTTTATCAGGGCCACTTATTACTGCTCCTTTAATATCTTCACACACTATTGTATAATCATACCATAATGCTAATTTTTTTAATTTACTTGTTATTCTTATTGTTTCCATTTTTATCATTCCTCCTAATTTAAAGTTCCATATTTTTCTAATACAATCGCACAAGCAATACTTGTTAACATTGCCATTATGTGTGAAGTGATGAACACAAAAGTGTCATCACAATCACTACCTAATTCAAAAAAACATAATGCTATAATTCCTACTAATAAATATTGTACCCATTTTCTTAATTTCATAAACTATCATTCCCTTCTTAATATAATTCATCTAATACAATTCTCATTGTAATTCGATTGTCTTTATTTTTGTATATTGCTTCTATGTATTTAGTAATATCGTAACCACATTTTTCAAATAGATATTTTAATTCATCTTTAAAATCTTCCATCTTATGTAAATCAGTCATCATAACATTTACTTCTTTACCTTCAGCATTAATCAAAAATATAGTTCCACTTGGTAAAAACATAATCGTATTTCCTCCTTTCATTATAAATAGTATACCAAAGATTTAATCAGTTGTCAATAAAAACTTTACTTTTTGATAAACTTTTTTTATTTTATAATAATAAAAAGAGTAGTTATTAACTACTTTTTTCTTTGTAATATATTAATATAATTGTTCTTTTGTCTCTCTTTGTAGTCTAGTAAATACTCTTTAAATTCTTCTTCTCCATCTATTCTCTTATAAATATAATCAGTATCATCTAATCTTTCTATAATCAAATAATGGTATGTATGATATATGTTTGAGGTTGCTATCATTTTACTAATAATAACTTCTTCATCGTTGTGCATAATTAATATAACCCATCTATTAATATCTCCATATAACTTATACATTTATTTTGTCCTTTTTAATGCTCTTTTAGTTATATAGTCTTTTAGTTCTAAACAACTCATATCAGGTATGTCCTTTGTCATATTATATTCATTAAGCACTTGTTCAAAGTCTTCTTTGTTGTATATTCTTCTATAATGGTATCTTTGATTGTCTAATAATTCCCATATATCAAAATTATAAGTATGATATTTATTTGCTATATCAACCATATCTTCCATTAATTGGCCTTCATTATAACAAACATCATATCCACTTTTATTTCCTACCCATACATACAATAAATACATATTAATTACCTCATTCTTACAATTCTTGCTCTTTCTCTATATGGAACTAAACCTGATTTTCTACATAATTCATTATACTTGTATGTTAATTGTCTTAATTTATTATTACTTGCATCAATTACTTCTTTTGCATTATCTTCACCACTTGCTAATGCCATTTCTTTTGCATCTTTAGTTTTTCTCATTTCTAATTCTAGTTGTCTTTGTAATTGTGTGCCTTCATACATTGTGTATTGTTTTCCATCAAGTTCAAATCCCTTTTTATTATTACTATTTATTTCATTTAATTGTTTTTGACTATATCTAGGCTTAACACCTTTTATTGTTGCATATCCTATATGTCTACAATTCAAATCACCAATTGCTCTTATAGGATTTGCTCCATCTCTAGTATATACATTACCATTTACATCTTCAATATCACCCATATATAAATAATCTTGTAATTTATTCCAATTATCTAAATCAAACATATGTCCTTGTATATCTTCGTGGTCGGGTGCAGGATACTCGTGTACCGATACTTCCATAGCATCATAATCAAATTGCTCACCTATTATTTCCTGTTGTGCTATTGCCATATCTTTTAAAGCATCTTGCATATTCATATTTATTGCACTATCTAATCTCATTTTTCTACCATTAGCATATTCAATACTTGTTATGCCATTACTAGCAAGTGTTTTTATTTGCTTTTTCATAGCCTCTTGGAATGTTTCTTTACCCATACTTACATTCATAACTGCATCATCTACTATTTGCCAATATGCATTAATTATAGGTTTAGAAACCTTATTACCAAATCTATCTAAATAAACATAACCACTTGTACTTGATATATTCATATATGAGCCTAATGTTGCTTGTTTTATCTCTTGCAACTTACTTTGTAATGGTATATTTTCTTCAAATGGTATATAAGGTTTATTCTTTGCCTCATAATATATTTTAGCAAATTCTTGGTCCTTTTTTGCCACTGCATCTAATATATCTATTATGTCTTGCCTATTTAACATAGTCATTTTATCTATAATCTTGACTATTCTATCTAAACTATCACCATATTTTAACTCTTGTTGTATTACAAATATATCACTCTTTTTTATTCTTCCTATCTTATTGAATGCTTTACCTATTTCTTTTAATATATCAGTATTAGCATTTCTAATTCTATTTACTAATCTTTCTACTAATAAATCTTCATTTGACATAGGATTACCTCCTATTCGTTATTTGTTCCTAATAATTGGTCCATAGTAGGATTTTTAGCCTTAATTTCTTCTATTTTCTTTTGTGCATCTTCTATACTTTCATCAGGGAATATAAATTGTCTTACCTCAACTTCATCAACTACACCTTCGTGTTTTCCTTGTATTAATTGACTAAATGTTTCTTGTGTATTTTCTAATAGGTCAAAACTCCAATCGAAATTAAGTGTTGTTTCTCCCATAGGTGTTAAACCATAATAATTAGCAATTACATTACAAGCATATATAAAATCTTCCATACCTAATGCAAATTGGTCTCTCATATCTCCTACAATAGTAAATGTGTCATATAATGCTTTTCTAATTTCAGTAGCAGTTGCATTTGTAGTTTCTACTTTGCTTAATATACCTCTACTTGTTCCTACTTCTTTTTCTAATCTTTCATATAACTCTTGTAATCTAGCATAATAAGAACTATCTCTTATAGCAGGGTCAAATAATTCCCAAAAGTCCTCACCATCAGCAACAAATTTTCTATAAATATTACTATCAGGTAAAATAGGATTACCATTTTTATCTTTCTTAAATAAACTTTCATCTACACCTATAAATGCTTCTTTATTCTTAAATTCTTTTCTTATTTGTTCTAAACATTCATAAATTTCAGCAATTGTACTACCACAACCATAAGTAATAGGTACACCATATTCATCTTGTGCTTTTCTATTATCAACAGGTGATTTAATGTATGCAAATAAGCATCTATCTACATTAGGTATCATTAATTCATCTTTAATATCATCAAATATACTAGGTTTATCTACACTTGCACCATTTTCATTAGTATATCTTTGTGTAAAATATATATTTCCATTTTTAACTTCTTCATCTTGCCATCTATAATAAGTTTTAGTAGTATATCCACTTCTTATTGTTTTTACATCAGCCAATAATGTTGCACTTGTAATCTTATCTCCGTGTTTTTCGTTAATACTTAATCTAAATTGTGGTACTATTTTATATAATACATCTTTTCCATAAACATAAGGTACTAATACAACACCACCTGTGCCTAATACTCTATTTACTATTTTCTTTTTCTTTCTATTTATTAATTTAATTGTTTGTGATAATAATTTACTTCTTTTATCTTCTTCATCAATGCTTATTGTACTTTCATTACAAACATAGTTGGCAATTTTATTACTAAATATTGCATTAAAATTTATTTTTCTTATATCTTCATAACTATCTTCATAAAATGAATTACTAGCATATTGACTATCAGTTGTTATAGTTTTTCTACCAAATAATGCTAATATTTTTATCCATAATGTTTTTAACATATTCATAAAATCAATTTCCTTTCTTTTTCCAAATTCGGTTAAGAGCATATCTAACACTATCTATGCAGTGATTATCAGCATCGACATAACCACTAATATAGTTTCCATCTTTATCTTGGTCATATTCATAGGCTAAAAATTCTCTAGCACAATTAGGACATCTATTTTGGTCTATGACTATTTTAGTTAAAGCCGATAGCCATTTCATAGAATATTCTACACTTCCTGCACCTTTTTCAGCACTATGCATATTAGAACCATAACTCTTAAAATCACCGATTGATTTAGGTTCAGCACTATCCGCAATAATTATATCATCATTTGTTACATTCTTGCTAGTCTTCAAGTATTCCCATACATCAGCATTACTTTGCTTATTAACTACATACTCATCAAATATATATAATGTTCTTGTACTAGGTTCATAATGCATTTTAGTCCAAGCAAGTGGGTCAGGATACCAACCAAAGTCCATACCCATTTGAATATAATCGAATGTTTCTATTTCTTCATCAGTTATAGTTCTTAACTCTACATTTTCAAATACATTTCCACCATCACCTGTCATTAATCCTAAATATTCATTATCATATAACTTTTCATTGTTCTCTTTTAAATAATCGGCTTCTTCGTGGAATGCTTTACCTAACCACTCAATTGGTACATTTCTATAATCACTTAAATGTACTAATCTTGTTTCTTTTGGTACAATCTTCTCTTTATTTACAAAATGCTGTGTACTTGCAGGTGTATTGTATGAATAGAATTGAATGTAGTCATCTCCACCTCTTATTAACGATTGGTTTATCTTACGAACTTCATTCATACCTTTAAATTGGTCAAATTCTTCATACCAAGTAATACCTATGTACATTCCTTTAGGTGGCTTTAATGATTTAATCTTACCATAATCATCAGCACCTCTAAAATATATCTTTTGTCCTGTGTTTATATTAGTCATTTCTAATGGGCTCTTTGTTAATTTCCACCTATCTCTTAATCCGGGATATGTTTCATTTAATGTTTCTATTGCCCACTCCAACTGCGAAAAGACACTATCTTTCAAAGTGTCCTTAACTTGTCTTAAAACTACTGCACACATTCTAGAATTATTCTCTAGTAATTCAATTATCTTTTCACTTATATATGATGATTTTGTACTACCTCTACCACCTTCAAAGTAATATTCTCTATACTTTCTTTCATCTATATATCTATTTACATCTACAAAACTACTTACAATATCTTTTGCAGGTATAGTAATACAAATATCATTTTCTTCATCTTTCTTTTCTTTTTCACTCATTAACTGATTTATAATTTCATAATTTTTAGGATTACCTTCTCTTGCTCCTTTAATTAAACCTAGTGTAACAAGTTCTCTATTCGTTAATTGTTCTTCAGCATCTTTAGCATCTAATGTCTTTTCTAATACTGATATCATAGTGGCTTTCTTTCTTCTTGCTTCACCTGATGCAATACCACCTTTTCTTGCAATTTCTACTTGTTCTTCACCTGTTCGAAATTGGGTTGCTTCACTATTTGGAACACTACTTGCCACTATTTCACCTCACTTCTCATACATCGAGTGAGTAATCCCCCACCTTTTTACCTTCTCGATTGCTCTATTTGTTGATTTTTACTATATTAATACCTTAATTTTTCTCTTTTTTGCACATAATTGTGCTTCAGTTAAACTTGTGTTACTTGGAGGGAAGCCCATCTTTTCAGCATATCCTCCATCACTTTCTAGAAATGAATTAGTCATTAAATAATACATTTCTTGTTTGCTTAATGCTTTACTTTGATAATATGGTATGTAAATACAATTCTTTGTTGAAATTGGTTTGTGTGTATGGCTCATTAAATATAAATCAGCAATAACAACTTGTGTCATATCTTCTAATCTATTTAACTTACCACCACTTCTTCTTCCTCCACCATATCCGTGTATTCCTGTAATACCATAAGTAATTGCTCTTTTTCTAATATCTTGACCTAATGTCAAATATAGATACCACCAACCATTGGCATATCTATCTTCTAATCCTAATTCTCTCGCTATTAATCTTGTGACATCAATATTTGTTTCTTTCATTGTTCTATCTTCGTGGTTTCCTGTGCTTATTACTAAAATTTTATTTTTAATTGGTTCTAAATAATCTACAACTTTTATAACTTGTTCCATTGGGCTTAAACTTTGACCATATACATCACTTTTGCTATTTTTTAAAGCCATATTGCATAAATCACCATTAATTATAGTATAAGTATTAGGTTCCTTTTTAATTCTTTCTAATGCTTCTTTAAACAACTTTAAATTAGATAATTCATCTCCAATATGAACATCAGCAATTGGTAATATTGTAATATCGCTTACTATCTTCTTGTTTTCTTCATTAAGATTTACTTTTATTATTTTCATAATTTTTCCTTATAATTAAATCCTTTATGTTTTAAAGCATATACAATATCTACATAATCTATGTCACCATTCAAATAATCCCATATTTTATTCTTTTGATACATAGTAGTATGTATATTAGCATAGCAAAACCATTTGTAAATGTGTCTTTGATTATAGTCCATCTTTTCGTTGTATATTCTTTTAATCAATCTTGCATCTTTAATAAAATCATCAGGAGTTAACCATCTTAATTCATAATCTACAAATTTGATGTCAACAATATCTTCATCACATAAATGCCTTTTAAGTTCATCTAACATATTATACCACCTTTTATATATTAAAAAAAGGCAACATATCCCTATGCTACCTTATGAGGTACGATTAAAACCAAGTTTTGGAATGATAGTTTCATACTTATCGCCTCACGATAAATATAACATACCTCAAGAAAATTTGCAATACAAAATTCAAACCCATAGTCTCAAACTCAATTTTATATTAATTATATTTCTTCTTTTATTGGAGTTTATGCTAATTGTTTTTATATTTAGAAAGCATTAATGACTATTTTTAAAATTCGTACTTCTTGTGCTTTATAAGCACTGAACTAATGATATAAAGGTTTATCTTATATGCCTATAAGACTTCACAATACTCCAAGAGAATTGATAACTCACACATTGCTTGAGGCTATCATTATTACCTTTATCCCCTAACATTTTACATATCATCAGTTCACTACCTATAAAAGATAGTGTAACCATTGTTTACTTGGTACAACAATTAAAACCTCTATAAATCCCTTACTATAAGTAAAAGACTAATATATGCCTTTTCTACTCTTGGTAGATAGGTATAGTGCTTTTTATAAGCACCACTTGAATAGATATTTCGTTATAACCGACTTATATAACACTTTCAATAAATAGGTATCCATATCTACCCAAGTGCTACCTATAAAGGTAACACCTAAAAATTAATGCAAGACAAGACACATTAATCAAAAACCCAGCATTGACTAAATTAATTTGCTGTTAGTGTCTTTATATTATTATTTATTTAAACAAGACCTTTTATTTTCTTTTTGCTATATACTATATTGGCTAGTATACTTGGATTTGAACCAAGATATGATTGTTCCTTAAACAATTGCATTACCCTATCTTATTTTTGCAGTAAAGGTCTTTCATATTTACTTATTATGACAAGACTATTTATTATCGTACTCTACCATTGAGTTACATTCTCTAATTTTGTGGTAAGAATGGTTGGAATTGAACCAACAACAACGGGCCTGACTTGCCTAATATTTTTTTGCAGTAATAGTCTTTATGTTTTTTTTTAATTCAACAATGCTCTTAAACTGCCAATGTAAAAGATTGGTGTGCAAAATTACACTATTTTTGTTGCTGTATGAGCATTTAATATTTTACAAGTTTAACAAGAGACCGAGATAAAATTAATGTACTAATGGAGCCCATTTAAGTTTAGGCGAACTTTAATTGCTGTATGTCTCTTTAATTAATTTAATTATACCACTTTTATGCTTTATAATCAATATCTTTTTTATATTGTTCTAGTATTTTATCTATATAAGTTCTCATATCAAATTTATTTTCTAATAACTTTAATATTTGGATATTATAACCACTTAAATAGATATTTCCGTATTCATCAAATTCAGGAATTGTCTTGTTTCTATCGTTTAAATTCCACCAAATAATCTTTGTTTCAGCACCATATTGTTTAAATAACTTCATTGTTTCTTCTTTACTTTGATTTGAACCATAATCAAATTCCATATCACTTAATACAATTAAATATTCAGGATACTTATTTAAACCTTGTAATAATCTCATTACTGCACCAAAATCAGTATTTGAACAATCACCTGTGTACATTGAACGATATTTAGCATTTAATGTATCACCTTTAATTGTCATTAATTGTGGTCTACTACTAAATGAAATTATTTGATTAGGTGCATAAGTAGATTTAATACTTAATGCATAAGCTAATGCTGATGCTTTTGTTAAGTTAGAACCTTCATAGTATCCACCCATTGAGCCACTTGTATCTAAAATAACAATTGCATTCATTTCTACATCTACTACTTTATCATCTACAATTTTATTTGCAACAACTTCTCTTGCCTCTTTTTCAGCACTTTGTGTAGTCATACTATAATTAGCAGTTTTATATGCATCATACACATTTGTTGTTTTTGTATTTACTTTTGCTTTATTTTCTTTTACTGCTTTAATGTATTCTTCAAATCTATCTTTAATATCTTCTCTTGTACTAAATGTATGTAAGTATTTAGTCATTGCTAAACTAGGTACTTTTTCAAATTCAATATCTTTTACAAGTGGGTGTTTATAATTACCACTCTTAAATAATTCATTTAATGGTGTTCCGTTTTCTTGTTCAGCATAACTTAATTTATATTCAGTTGTACTATCAGTTTTAATTAATGTACGATATTCTTTTTCAGTAATACCCCACATTTTGCATAATGCTTTAGCAATTCTTTTATCCTTACCTGTTAATCTTGGTGCCCATTTTTTTGCTAATTCATCACCTTCATTTAATTTAGTTCTAAAATAATTTAAGTTTTCATCAGTTGGTATATGCCATAAATCATCATATCTACCTGCATTAATTACATTATAAAATGGTACTCCTGACATTTCCATCAATTTTCTACCTAAATCTCTACGACCTAAACCAAATCTAGGGTCTCTTACAAACATTGAAAATACTTTTTCTCTTTCACTTGTTCCAATTTTTACTTCATCTAAATGTTTTTCGAAAAATGGTGTCATAAAGAATAAGTCAGTTAAATTATCTCCTGTACTCTTATATGATATATCTCCATTTTCAGTTCTTTTTGTATATAATAACTTTTGAATTTCATTCATTTCTATCACTCCTTTTATTAATTATTCATTAAAGTCAAATGGTAAATCATCATCAGTTAATTCTACAATATCCCCCATTTTTTCATAAGGGTCTTTTTCTACTTCATTTTGTTGTATATCTTGTTTTTCTTCACCTTTATCTATTAATTCAAAATCATTTATAAAGATATATGGTATAGTTCTTTTATTGCTTAAATAAAAATCTAACCAAGCATCTTTAATTGCTATTGTTGCTTTATTATTTAATTCTACATCTTTTTTAAATCTACAACTCATATATCCATTTACATATTCACCATTTGTATCTTTTTTTGATAAACCTATACTATATAATCTTTTACCATTATAATCATTAGCAAATACTTTTACATTTCTATCATTTACTATTTTCATATTATTCTCCTATTAAATAACATTTATTTGCTGATAACAAATATGTTTTTCCACCACTTTTTACTTGTATTTGTTCTCCATCATCATAATCTTTCCATTTATCTATATTTAATTCAAATTTATCACCATCATAATTGCATACTGCTTTTTTAAATGTATAATCTAAATCAAATATTTGTTTATTACAACCTGTTGTCATAAATACCATAAATACTGCTATAACTAAAATTATTACTTTTTTCATATTAAACTCCTTCTATTCCCATAACTTTTCAAGTTCTTTAACTTGTTCTAAATATAAATTAAATATCTTTAATGCATCTTTTTTATCTTTTTTAAATTTTTTATACATTAAAATATTTTCTAAAAATTCTATTTTTGTCATTATTACACCTAATTTGTCTTCATAATTTTTAGGTTTTACTTCTTTAACTAATTCATTAAATTTATCATTAATTTTATTAATTAATTCATCTATACTTTCTTTTTTTTCAATATAATTACTCATAATAACAGCAGTTGCCATATCTTTTAATGCTTCTTTCATTTTAATTCCTCCATTACTTTATCAATATATTTACTTGCTTTTGTTTTACTTAAACCACTCTTTTTTATAAAATAAGCCCATAAAAATGCTTTTTCATAATCTTCTTTATCATTTTTATTTTGTTTTACAACTACTACATCATCATCAAATATTAATGTAGTTGCTTTTTTCTTTTTATTAAATTGTACTTTATCAGGTAATTTACTTTCTTCTTTTTTATAACAACCAAAACCTAATGTACTAAATGAAATATTCATATTATCATTCCTTTCTTCTATTCTTATTTCATTAAATTCTAATTTTTCATCTATATAAACAGGTACACCATATAATGTATGTACATAATCATATTTATTATGTTCTATAATATATCTATATTCTAATCTCCAACACAATTCTCTTGATATATATAATTTTAAATCACCTTTATAATATATATGTGTATTATATCGAAATTCATCTATAAAATAACTAATTTCACCTATTTCTATATCACATACATTTTTTCCTTTTAATTTATACATTGCTTTCATAATATTACCTTTAACCTTTTTTTATAATATACACACCTACTTGTTTTAATAAACATACTATTTCTTCATCAATTCCATCGTGAAATAATTCAGGACATTCTTCTATAACTTTAATCATATCTTCTATATCTTTTAATATTTTATTTTTCATTGATAACACCCTTATTAATTAAATTTCTTTCAAATTGACTTCCTTTTAAATAATATCTACTATAATGTGTTTTTTCACCATATCTATTTTTTTTAGTTTCAGTTATACTTTCTATTTCTAATCCATCTTCGTGTCTTAATAACCATATACTAGCACTTAATCTAGTATTTCCTAAATCATTAAATGCTTCTAAACTTGAAATGCTACCAAAATCTTCTATATATTTTAAAACTCTATCTTTATTTGTCATATTATCACCAACTTGCTAAATAATACATATCATAAATATCAAAATCTATTGTACTTAAAATCATTTCCAAATGTGTTTGTGTATTTTTAATTCTTTCTAAATAATATTCATCATAATCGGTACTACCGAAGAAGAAACCACTTTGTGTTGGCAACACTTCTTTAATTTCTTCTTCATTTTCTATTACAATACCTTCTTCTAAAATATCTTCCCAAGTTTGTTTTTCTAAATTATATTTTTGCCCATTTCTTATAGTACCTTTTTTTGTTTTAACTATTTCTAATATTTTATTACACTTACCTAACAAATCTAATAAATTATCTTTTGTAACTTTATACACAATACCTTCTTCTATTTCTTCACAATTATCACAAAAGAACTTATGTATTTCATTTGCTTTTCTCCAATACATTTCTTCATTATCAAAATTCCAATAATCACGACTTGTTATATCTTTTTTTCTTTTAATTAAATACATATCTAAACCCATATTCCTATCATTCCTTTCTATTCAACTTCTTCATTTGTTTTTTGTAATTGTTCTTTTAATGTTTTAATTACTTTTAATGTTTCTTCTTTTGTTAATGGTTCTCCTTGCTTTTTACCTAACTTTTTAGTAATCTTTTCCATATCAATTCCTAGTTGATTTACTAAATCTAACATTTCACTTGTTAATTTTATTTTTTCTTCATCTACTTTTTCTACTAATTTAGCACAAGCATCTTTTAAACTTTGTTTTGCAAATCCTTTATCTTCATCTATTATATAATTTAAGTATGTAGGATTTTCTTCCTTTATTTCTTTTAATGTTTTTCCTTTATATTTACCAAATGTTATTTTTACTTGTTCGGCTTCTTCTTTACTTATTTCATATCCTTCAGGTAAATCTTCACCACTATAAATGTATAAACCTAAACCAAACATTGCTATGTTTTTTACTAAACATCTCATTATTGTTTTATTTATATCAAACATTGTTGCAGGTTCTACACTCTTATCTTTATATTGTCCTGTAAATTGTCCATCTACATATTCTTTAACTTTATATGTATATGGGTGATTTAACATTGCTTTGTTATTTCCGTCCATTACAGGTAACCACATTTCGTGAGTTTCGTTATCAATAGTAACTTTTGTAAATACCATATATCCTGTATTTTCATCATAAACATAAGGTAAATTATTTTCAAACTTAACTATTTCATAACTTGCATCAGGACATTGTTTTTTTATTTCACTCCAAGCCCAAGTCCAACTTAAATATGTTAAACCACCTTTATCTTCGGTATGTTCATTTACATTAATTTGTAATAATTCTTCAAATTTCATATACTATCATTCCTTCCTTAAATATATTATACTACATTTTTTTGTAAAAGTAAATATTATTCATCATCATTTAACCAATCTATATCATCAAATATTGATAAATCCACAACTTCACTTTTTACTACTTTTTCTTTTGTTTCAATATCACTAATATTTTTAATACCTTTACTTTTCCAATTTCTTAATATTGCTTCTATATAAGATAAACTTCTTGCATTATTACTAACTGCTATTTTTATAGCCTGTTTTATCATATCTTCACTAAAATCCTCACACCAACTTAATAATTTTTCATACTCAATTGGTGTAATGCTATGTACATTATCATTATAATAACTACAAATAGATATATTATCTATATTATTAGATATATTAATATCTTTTAAATTTTGTAATCCTGCCTTACAATTTTTATTATCCTGCCTTACAATTTTTGTAACCCTGCTCTTTAAATATCTTTTCCTACCATCAAATTTAATAATTTCTAAATATCCTAACTCTACTAATTTGCTAATTGAAGAAGATACTTTTGTTTCGCTACATTTACAAAAATCGGCTAAATATTGATTACTTGCATAACAACCTTCATCAGTTGCATCTAAACTATCTATTTCTACTAATATTATTTTATCAAGTGCATTTAATCTATCATCTAAATATATGTTTTTTGGTATCCATATACCTTTAAAATCTCTTTCAAGTTCCATTTTATTTCTCCTTAATAGTAAAATATTCTTTAATACTTGCTTTTTTATCAACTAATTCAACAATATCTTTTGCTAATCTTACACTGCAACCCTTACTACCATTTAAAATATTACTTAAATATACAGGAGAAATTTTTAAAAATCTAGTTGCCACATATACAACACTTCTTCCTTGTAAAACATTTTCTCTTAATTCAGTTTTAAAATTATACATATATTCACCTACCTTCCTATAACGATATCATTATATAACTTATTTTTATAAATGTAAAACATTTTTTAATATGTCTTTTTTAACCATTTTTAATATATTTTTAACCACTTTTATATTTGTTTAATAATTTACACTGCTTTTATATTTTTGTGTCTAATTTCATATTAAAAATAGTGTTAAATATAATTTCTACCAAACTCTTTCAAAAAATCTTCAGGTGTTTTATTATAAATCTCACACCACACTTCTTCACCAATTTGTTTCATTTTTGTTTTTTCTTCCCATTGTTTAGGACTTAAATGTATAGATAACTTACCTGTTCTATGCAATTCAGGTGTTGTAAATACTACTAAACCATATTTTATTGATTTATTCCTGTTACCTGTTCTACCTTCAAATACTTCGTGTCTTTCACTACCATTAAATCTAAAATTTCTCCAATAAGGTGGATTATCAGGCATTATACATAATTCATTTGTCATATCTACCACCTACAACCACAATTAAACATAAGGTAAAACCTATAAATAATCCTATTATAAAACTAATTATCATTTCTATTTCTCCTTGTAAAATTTATATAATAAACAAATTTGAATACTTATTAATGCTATTTCTAATAAATTAACTAATATATAGCCCATTACTTATCACTTCCTTTTAATTCTTTTAATTTATCTAAAATTATTTTATCTTCTTTTGCCATAGCAACAATTTCATCATTACTATCATCTTTCCATTCTAACCATTGTTGTTCTAAATATTTTTCTAATTCATCTATTATATTATTTAATCTTTCTATTTCTTTATCTTTTTTAAGATTATCTTTTATTAAAATATTATAATCAGGTATTTTATTAAATGCTTCTATTACTTGTCGTAATTCTTCTACATTTATTGAACACATAGAACTTACTGGCAATTCTTTTTTAGGTTGAGGTATTTTTAATATGTCATTAACTAATATATCAAATTCTTCTTTATTCATTATCATCACTTCCTTGTAATATGTTTAATAAATCGTTTTGTATTTTATTAACTACTTTTCTTACATCTTCATTATCAAATGTTTTACCTACTTTTATATATTCTATTGCTTTATTTATTTTATCTTGTTGTAATACTATCATATCAACAGCACTTAATTTGCCTATCATTTCTTTTATACAAATATTAGCAAATTTATTATTTAATATATAATTTAGTTTTTTATTTTCTTCTTGTAAATTAGTTATGTAATCATATAACATTTTTACATCTTTGTAATGAAGTTCTAACCAATTTGTTGTGTATTTATAAGATATATCTTCCATTTTTTCTAATATTTCTTTTATTTCATTTTTCATACCAACCTAACTCCTCTACTTGTTTATTTATCGCAATAAATAATTTATAATCATTTTCATAATATTCATAATTATCTAAATCGAATTCTAAATATTTACCACCAAACAATTCAATATGTTTGCTATTTTTCCAAAATCTTACAACACAATAATTTTCCTTTTCTCCATAGCAATATTCTATTGTAGTTGCACTATTATAGCATATATCATACCCTAACTTTTCAAACATTTCTTTTGCTTTCATTATTACTCACCTTTGCTTTCTAAATTATTGGCTTAAATGTTTTTATATCAATTTCATACCACTCATCATTTATTAATCTTTGCATATCTAATAATTTATGATTTTTATCTTCGTGATATGTTTCATATAAAATTATTAAATTAGGATTTATTTTACCTCTCATAAATCTTAATTCTTCACCATTAGATTGTTTGTTTATAATTAAATCTATCATAATTGTTTGATGTAAAGTGTTATATTCATCTCTATAACATTCTATTAAGTATCTAGCATTTTTCATACTTATTCTCCTTTACTTTCTTTTGATAAGTAAATTTCTAATGCTAAATCACTATCATAAACATTATATTGTATTCCACTTACATAACTTTTTAATATATTATCATTAAAAATGTTTTCACATAAATCCCATATATATTCTTTTTCACTAAAATCATATATGCCAAATTCAAACCAATCATTATCTTTATAATTTCCTTCTTTATTAGGTAAATATATTCTTACTATATAAGTATCGAATACATCTTTTTTAAATTCATTATTATAACCTGCATAATTTCTAAAATTGAATGTTTTAATAAATTGCTCAAATGTTATTCTATTCATACTTATTCTTCCTCTATTCCATAACTTAACCAAAACACTGCTTCTTCTAACTTTTGTATTGCAATATCTTGTTCTCTAGTTATTTCTTTATCTAACTTTAATATTTGAACTATTTTGTCTAAATAATCTACTAATTGAGATATACTTTCTGTGATTTCCTCGTTATTCATACTTATTCATCTCCTTTGTTTTTAAGATAATCTATTATTTCATTGACTTTATTTGCAAATTCACACTCTAACAATGAAGCCTTAAACATATTAATAGTATTATCTTCATCAATTTCATAATTAATTTTAAATTTTTCAGGTATTTTCTTTTCTTCTTTTTCTTCTAGTATATTATCTATAATGTCTATTTTTTCATTTAACATATCACTTGTAAAATAACTTTTTAATAAATATCTTCTACTTCCAATAGAAAAATCTTTTCCAATAAAATTAAAATAATCTTTTTCTTCTTTATCATACCAATATGAAAAACCTCTAAATAATATCTTCATTGGTATTCCATCATCATTTGCTATTTTATTTAATAAATCTATTACTTTCATATTCTATTCTCCTTTATAATATTTCTAAACTTTCAGTTACAATGTAAGATATATCTTGCCCTTGATATTGTTTTAATACAGGGAACTTTTCTATATCTTTTTTTGGTATTTGATTATCAAATGTTCTTAATTCTCTTGCTGACATATATTCACTTTTATTAGTTAATTCAATCTTCATATTTTTTTCTATATAATCATTTATTTCATCATCTATATTTAAAACTTCATAATGATAATTATAATCAATTAAATTTCTAGCCATTTCAATAATAAAATCGCTATCTTCTTCTATAATTGTTTTTGCTATATTATCTTTATTTCTTTTATAATTTATTAATTCTTGTCTTCTTTTATCATCATCTCTATAATATAAATAACTTAAATTTTCGTTATGCATTAAGTTATAATTTAATAAATCATAAAGTCTTAATATATGGTGGTGTTGTTTAGGGTCATATCCCCATAATTCAAATTCTTTTTTTTTACTAGGATATTCGTGTGTTAATGCCTTTCTTTTTTCATACATAGCACCTAACATTGATTTTTTATTTACTTCAAATCTTTTAAATAATTCTTTGATATATTTATCTCCTATTGAGTATTCAGTATTTATTGCTTCAATATAACTAAAATTACCTTTTTTAATTACATCATAAAATGTTAACAAATCTTTAACATCAATATTACCTTTTTCACATTCAATAGTTGTGCTTGTAACTTTTCTAAAAATAATATCGTGTAATGTAGGCATTATAATTGCTTTAACATCTATATCACTTTCTTCATCATCTAAATTATAGTTTTGACTACCATATAATCCTACATATATTACATTATATCCTTTATCTTCAAGTATTTTTTTATAATTACCCAATTCTTTAAATATCTCTTGTTTCTTCATTGTTCTACCTCTATTCATTAGCCTTAAAATTATATATTGGCTTTATTATTTTAGTAATTTCTATTGTAGGTTCTACATATTTGATTATTTCTTCCATAGGTTTATATACCATTGGTGCTTCATCTATTGTATCTTCATTTACTGATGTTGTATAAATACCTTCCATAGATTGTTTATAATCTTCCATACTTAATGATTGTCTTGCAATGTTTCTTGACATTGTTCTTCCTGCTCCGTGAGGGGCTGAATAATTCCAATCTTCATTGCCTTTTCCAATTCCTATAATACAGCCATCTCTCATATTCATAGGAATTATTACTTTTTCACCTTTTCTTGCTGATATTGCTCCTTTTCTTACAATATTATCTTCAAAATTAATATAGTTATGAATACATTGAAAATATGGAACACTATTTAATCCACCAAAACCCATATTGTATAAAATAATGTTTGCTATACTGCTTCTATTTACCACAGCAAAATTTTGACATTTTTTCATATCGTGTAAATAATCTTCTCTATCTTTACCTTCTAAATAGCATAGTTCTTTAGGTAATTTAGTTTTACCTTCATATCTTTTACTTATTTCAATTAATCCTTGTTGTATTTCTTGTTGTCTTCCTTGCTCTTTATATTGTTGAATTAGTTTATTTTTTTCTTCATTCATTTCATTTTTATAAGAACAATACTCTATTGCTTTATTTTGATATATTTCAGCAACTTGCTTACCTAAATTTCTTGAACCTGTATGAATAACTAAATATTTATTACCTTCATCATCTACATCTATTTCTATAAAGTGATTTCCACCACCCAATGTACCTAATGATTTTTCTAACCAATTATCTTTATTTTTTAACTCTTTGTAACAATATAAATCTTTAAAATCAACATCATTTTTATTTTCTTCGTGTACATTCATTCCACTAGGTATATATTTTCTTATTATTTTGTCTAATTGTTCTAAATCTAAATCTACATTTCCTAAATTAGCACACAACATACCACAACCAATATCTACACCTACTATATTAGGAATTACTTTATCTCCTAAATTTCCTGTAAATCCAATTACACAACCTGCTCCTGAATGTACATCAGGCATTATTCTTACTTTGCAATCTTTAAAAGCATCTTGTTCTAATAATAAATCTATTTGCTCTCTAGCACTATCTTCAATATTATTAGTAAATATCTTTAAATCTTTCACTTATAATCACCTCTTACATATTTTTCTATTTCATAATCAGTACAATATTCACCTTTTATATTATTGCATTTAATTGCATTATCTATATGTGGTGTATCAAATATTATAACCACTAATTCTATAATTAATATTCCTAGTAAAATTGCTTCTATAAATTTACAATTTTCATCTATTTCCTTCTTCTTGTTTAATCTTTTCATATAGTTCCATTGGCTCCATTTCTTCATATTTTGCAATTTTAACCAAATCCCCTATTTTCATACTATCAATAGAATTTTTACCTTTTACATAGTTATATATTGTAACTTTTGAAAATCCTAAATGTTTTTGAATTTCATATATAGTATGTTTTTGTTCTTTATATAGTTTTTTCATCTAATCACCTCAATCCCCTTATCAACTAAATAATCATAATCTTCTTTCGTTAATTTTTCTAATTTCCAACCTTCACCTATAACACCATCTTTTTTTCTAACTCTATATCCTACTGCCGAACTACTTATTCCTAATAAAATTCCTACATTCGTATAATTCCTAAATAAGTATTGTTTGCTATTGTCGGTATTATGTAAATAACAATAGTTAGGTTTTCTATAAAAATAATAACCTGCTTCAGTTTTTCCTTTTTCTAAATATTGTTCTTCTTTTAATTGCATTTTTCTTTCAATATATTTTTGTATTAACTCATCTTGACTATTATTATTAAGTTCTTCAATTTTCTTATCAATTACACAATTAATCCAACTTGCTCTATATGAATTTTCGCTTTGTGTAATCCATCTACAATTTTCAGGACAATAATTACCTTTACTATCTATTCTATCAATAGCATATTTATTTTTATCTCCCTCTAATTCTATCTTATAGCCATTTAAAATAGCCCAATTAAAGAAATTATTAAATCCTTCTTCACCAAGCCATTCATCACACATTTTTATTCCTTTAGCACCATATCTTTTATAACTAGAACAATATTCTTTATAGCATCTTTTGTACATTCCTGTATATACATCATATAATTTTTTAAATCTATAATCATTTTTTATATCTTTGTATTTTTTAAAAGATTTACAACCACAACTTGTTCTTTTTCCTTTTTTTAATTGGTCTAAATTTACATAACACTCATTACCACAATCGCACTTACATAACCATTCATTTCTTTCTTTATTACGAGAAATTGCAATTAAATAGCCAAACCTTTTTCCACTAATATCTTCATATTTATATTCCCTTTGTTTTCTACTGCAATTACAACTTAAATTTCCTTCTCTTAATTTTTTGCTAGGATAATACTTAATCCTACCACATTTAATACATTGACATTTCCAATCTTGTCTTTTTTTGTCAAATTCTATTGCTTTTGTAGTACCAAATATTTCACCTTTTAAATCTATAAACTTTGGCATTCCTATCACTCCTTATAGCATCATATTTCTTAATTTATATTTAAAATGTGCCTTTGAATTGTTGTATATTTTCTTTTTACAAAAACCACATATTTTTTCTTCTACAAATACAGGCATCGTATTAGTATGACCACAATGTTTACATTTAACTTTTATATCAGCATATCTTTTTAATTTTAATGTATCTTGTTTCCAACTAATCTTGTCGCTCATTTGTCCATTCTCTTTGCAACTGATTTTCTAATATTTTTAAATGTAACTTTGTAGCATTAATACTTTCTAAATTTGCTTTATATATTGCTTCATCTCTTATTTCAGCAAATTTCTTTCTTGCAATTTCAGGATTACCCCTTGCTATATCATAAGCAATTGTAACAGGAGTTCCTTCATCTTTTAACCTAACAAGTTCTTTTGCAAGTGCAATTCTATAATTAGAATAACTACTTGCATAATTTTGTCCTGTATTTTTTAATTGTTTTACTGATGCGTTTAATTCATCTAATTTATTTTGTATTTCAATTTGTAAATCCATATTATCCCTTTCTATTTATCTATAATCTTTACCCAAGAAATATTTTTTCCACTAGCAATCCAACCTGTTTTGCCTTCTTCATAAATTACTTGGTACCAATTGTAATTGTTACCTTCTTGATATTTTACTACTTTGAATTGTTCTCCTTTAAATACCTGTCTTATAATTTCACTTTTTAAATCAATTTCAGGTCTTAAATTAATTGCTTCGGTATCAATTTCAATTGTATAAATTACTTGATTTTCAAGTTTACTATTTTGTATTTTAGTATATACAATAGGGGTAAAAAAACCTATCATATATACTATTAATAATACTATAATTTTCTTTTTCATATTATCACTTCCTTTCTATATTATTCCATTTTGATGGTCTAACCACTTATCGTATCCATCATAGTTTGGTTCTTCACCTGTAACTTCGTGTAAATCATCATAACAACATTCACATAATAAATTCATTTTACCATCTAATTTTAATAAATCAATTAGTTCATATTTTCTACATCTAGAACAATAATAAACCTTACTTTCTAAAAATTGTTCAAATGTAAGCAAATTAGATTTATAATTATCTTTTTCATTATTTTCTAGATAATCACAATATAATTGTTTTATTTCTTCTATATTATTTTTATTTAAGTCTTCCCAATTCATTTAATACTCCTTCTTTCTATTTTAATTTAATTTCTTTTATTACTATCCAACCTTGCATAATCTTTATTGGTTTATCAGTATTAATATAGTTTTTATTCATTATCAATTTTTGATTTACATATTCTTCGGCTTCTTCTATTGTTGCAAACTTTTTTGTATAACCTAAATCATTTCCTACTTTTTTGCTAATATTATATGTATCTACATAACCTATACTATACATTTCTTTCATCTCTATCATTCCTTTCATTATATACATTATATAATAAATTTTATATAATGTCAATAAAAATTTTTATATTTCTTTAATTTTTAATATGTATCCATTTTTAAATGGTATTTTATCTATTATTTTACTTAATGCATCTATTTCGTTATCTCCAAACATTCTATATTTTCTTAAAAATCTTCTATGCTTGGATAATAATTCAAATTCATAAAATCTCATTATTTCACCTTTCACTTTTCTATTTTACCCAATTCATAATATAATCAACTGCTTCTTGTAATGTTTCAAACCAACCATCATTATATTCATTTCCATTTTCATCTTTCCAAAAAACATAATATTTAAACCAAAATTCACTAACACTATAATTTTTAATTTTTGCAACTTCTTTCATTCCTATCATTCCTTCCTTTTTTAATTTACAATTAGATTATATAATATTTTTTATATAATGTCAATACTTTTTGATAAACTTTTTTTATTTTTTTATAAACTAAAAAGGAACCTTAATAGTTCCTTATAATTTCTTACTTTGTGGTCCTGTACTATCACATAAACATACCCAATCACTTCCATAATTGCCATATTTACCCCAAGTGTTTTTACCTTCTTTTGATATTTTAGTTATTTGTAATACAACACCTTTTTTAAATTTTGCATAGTCGTTAGGTTTTTGTGATACTAACATTTTTAGTTCATCATTAGTCCAACCTTCACCTTTTGCTTTTAATTCTTTTACTTTAAATCTATTATTATTAACTTTAGGTGTCTTTCTTACATATTTTTCTTTTAATAATTGGTATGTTCCTTCGGTCCATTGAGTAGTATTTTTATATTCTATATATGGTAGTTTTCCGTGTTAGTCCATTT
>Ga0247610_10000803_pt1 | contig 42109 bp, 41 predicted proteins | sample 174DNAGHGhighgp2_FD_193483 | JGI IMG/M metagenome (GOLD analysis project Ga0247610, IMG submission 193483) | Sheep rumen microbial communities from Palmerston North, Manawatu-Wanganui, New Zealand - 1742 DNA GHGhigh gp2 | ecosystem: Host-associated > Mammals > Digestive system > Stomach > Rumen...
TTAGCCGCTTTATCTATTTTTTAAATATTCTTGTAATTTCTTATCAGTACAATATACATAACATCCCTTCATTCCCCTTGTCATTAAAGTTCTATATGTATTCTTAATAATCGAATCTGCTACTCTATTTGCTTCTTCTTGTCCATCTTCTTTTGCTATTTTATTGATTCCCTTTAATGATTGGTCTGTAGATGCTCTCTTTTTATAGTCAGTTACAATATGACCATCTTCATATCGAATATCATCACCGATTATTACACCAACATAATCAAATTCTAATCCTTGACAAGTATGAATACATCCAATTTCATTAACTGACATTGGATCAATAGCCCAGGTTTGTGAATTACCTAAATTCCAACTCATTTCAAAATTATATTCAGGTATAACAATATCATGGATATCAGTATTGTTTTTTCCTTCACTTATCCAATTCCAACAATAACCCGCAACCATTCTAGATTTGTTGTTTAACCTGTTTTTTTCTTCTATTAATCTTCTAACTTCATTTGGATTATCCAACACTTTAAAATCATAATCAAAATCCATATCATCAAAATTAGCTGTTTTTCTAATTTCTAATAAATTATCTAGCCAAGATAAGTATCCATTAGAACCATTACATCTAAATTGACTTTCAAGTTCTACTATTCTAATTCCCGCTCCTAATTCTCGAGCATATTTCTTTATTTCATCAACTGAACCAATATCTTTTAATGTTACTTTTTGGTCTTCATCGATAAAGAATATTGAGAAGTTAGATGCATTAATTATTTCTTTAATTTGATTTTCTCCTAAGTTTTGGAACATTCCAGACTTAGCATTTAATCTATGAGCTTCATCTACAACTAAAACATTAACTTCATTTGTTTCTGATTCAGTAAATTGTCCTGACCCTTGGAATAAATTATTAATATATGTCATTTTAAATGAACCTTTTAATTTATCTCTAAATACGGCTCTAGGAGCTGCATTTTTAGTTACATAGAAACTTGTCATTCCTCTCTTAGTTAATTCAACTAATAAGTTAATAGCTAATACCGATTTACCAGTGCCAGGTCCTCCTTGAACTACTAATACATTTTTACTATTGCTTGCAACTGTATCAATTGCCATCCTAATAGCATCTTCATATATTACTTTTTGTTCATCAATCATATTAAATTCTTTGTTACCTTGTAACATCTTTGCTAATGAATCTTGTAATCTCTTTGAAGGTCTAATCTTACCATTTTCAATCTTATAAAGAAGTTCTCTATCATCACCTTCAACAATATATTTTTTAATAAACTTTCTAAGTTTTTCAAAATCATTAGTTCCAAACATAGGAGCTTCGTTTATATATTCTTGATATTGACTACTACAAATAGGATCATCATCTCTCAAATCATAATTATGTAAAAATGCACAAGGATATAATCCTATATTATCTAATTGAACTGTTTCATTAAAATCTTTAATAAGATTTGCATAACTCATAGCTTGATAAGATGGATGAGCAACTTCTCTAATACCTCCACCTGTAAAAGTAGAAACAATCGCATCTTTGCCTTCTACTGCGGTACAAGTTTCCCATTGTTTTAATTCTATTATAATAACCGAATCTTTTTTATTATTATCTCTACCTGATAATATAAAATCTATTCTTTTAGATGTTGTTGGAATATTAAATTCAATAGCTACACCAGCATTATCAGGTATTTCTCTATCATCTAATACACCTCTCATATACTGCATAGAGTTCTTCCACGAATTTAATTGAGATTCACTTGTTCTTCCAAAAAATTGTTTATATTTATCATAAATTTTATCAACAATTCTATTTAAATTAACATCATCTATAAAACCTGATTTAATTCCTTCATATACTAACATTTTATATCTCCTTAATTAATTTATTATACTACTCTAATAATCTATTTTTCTTCAAGAAAGTAATTACAATATAATGAAAACCATTGAACTTCATTTTATAAAATAATCTTTCTAATTCATATAAAAACAATTCTTTTTCATTTTCATTTAGGTTTTTATATATAGAAGACAAGTGATTATAACTACAATTAATTATAAAATCCTCATTTGTTATTTTTGAAACTATCTTTGCTCTATTCGAAACTGAAAATTTATCTAGACCAATAGTTAAACATCTTCTAAAAAAAGTATCGCTTCTAACCTCATATCCTTTATCATATAAGTCAAAAAACAAACTACAACTAGCATCGTATTCTCCACAATCTAATCCATCAATAATTTCAAACAGATAATACTTTTCTAAATCTTCAGAACTGAATCTTTTTGCTTTTCCAGCATTAAGATTTAAGCCTATTTTTCTTAAACTCTCATTACATATAAGCATTATCTTATATATGTCTTCTTCATTATCAAATAATATGATTTGATCATCTGCAAATCTAGAATACATAGCATTATTTTCTTCACATGCTTCTTTCATAATCTTATCATATTTTAACAAATAGAAATTTGCCAAAAGTCTAGATTGATCACCAAATTCATTTTGAGGGATCCCCACATTGTTTTCGCTATAACAACTGAAACGTTTATTCCAATATTTCAATAAATATATGATTAATTCGACATAATCAAATTTACTTTTATCGCAAATTCTATATAATTTTTTTGCAAGAATATTAATATCAATTGAATCATAAAAATTTGCAATATCTAATTTTAAAGCATATCTATAGTTATGTCTTTTCAAATTAGAATATATATATTTTTGAAAATCTTTCCAGTTTTTAAGCCATAATCCTGGATCATAACTATTTACAACATATGATAATTCTTCATCTTCAAGTGTTTTAATAGAATTACCTATTCTCCATCCACCAAATGTACCTTCCACCCTATTTTTTGTTATATCGTCTTCGATTTGTTTACATAAATAAAAATAAATCGCTTCATCTTGAATAGTAAAAACAGGTATGATACGAGAAACATATCTATTTTTTAATAAATATATATATTCTTGTGGAGCAGAAACACTATAATTATAATTTAACAAATCAACATACGCTTTTTTCATTAATTCTATTGCTTCACTCTTCTTTATATTGTTTTTAAAAGATAATAAAGATTCATTTAGCACTTTCTTATAAAAAGAGTTTGAAAAAGTTTTCAAAAATTTGTCTATATTATAGTTTGTCATATTTTGTGCTTTTTCCTTTTGCTTTTTCTATAGGGTATTTCTTAGCAGTCTTTTCCATCTTGTCTAAAACAATTTGTTTAGGATCAACGCCTAACTTATTTGCCATTTGAATACAATAATTTAGAACATCTGCAAGTTCTTCTTTTACCTCTTCTAAATCATATTCATTATTCCATTGAAAACACTCCAATAACTCTCCTGCTTCAATTGAAATACTTTTAGCTAAATTTTCTGGAGAATGGAATTGATCCCAATCTCTTTCTTCGTTGAATTTTTCTATCTTTTCTTGCAATTCTTTCATAGTATCGCCTCGTAAATATTATACCATTAAAACAAGGATTTTTTTACCTTTGTTGGAAAAAGTTGTTCCCAAGTTGTTCCCAAAGCGCTTTTACTCAAAAACTAAAATCCCACAATCCCTTTATTTATAAGGACTTGCAAGGATTTGAAATTTTAATTGACTATCGCAGGGGGAAGAGAGCAGATTATTATAAGAAAAAGGAATCAAAAATTACTTTTTGATTCCTTTTTTCTTTATTTAATTATTTCTAACAAAGCCTTTGATAATGCTTTTTTTCTATTATTAAACATTTCTTTAAATTCGTTAAATTTATATACTTTATCAATATAATTATTTGTTAATAATTCCTTAATTTGATTAGGCTTATAGTATTCTTCAATCCACTCATCAAAGTATTTATCTTTTTTATCAACTCTATTTTCATTTTTAGATAGCAATTGTAAATTTGGTAATAAATTGTGATTATTTTTATAAAATTTCCTGTCACTTTTCGATATTCCTTGTTCATTATATATCTTTTCACAAAATTTACTTTTAGGAAAAATATGATCTACATCATATGTATGTTTTATATAATCAGTATTTTTATTATTCAAATATAAAATACATAAAACAGAATATGCATTTGATGAATTATAAGAATAGTTCAAAATTGTATCATCAATCATTTTTTTATTTATTGTCAAATTAGAACCTATTTCACTATTGGATTTTAATTTATGATAAAAATCCAAATTTTTGATATCACCTTTATAATTAGATAGTATTGTTCTTATATTCACCAAACTAGTATCATTTGCACCTGACCAAAAATCAGATAGTATTGATACACACAACCACTTAATAATAGAATGTTGTAACGAAATTAATTCACTCTTTTCTAAAAAATGTCTTGGATTTTTACTATACAATTTATGTTTATATATCAAATAAGCTATAGGAATAATTGCATTATTAGATCTTAATACATTATGATTAAATCCATACGCTTCTATAAATGCAAATGCATTCTTCAATGATTGCTCAATTTTTTCAAAACTATTTTCCATCTCCTTAATCAACTTATCATTATTTAATATTTCACCAAGTTTAAAAGAAACATTTTGCTTATCTAATAAAACAAAATAAGATTTCATTATTAAATCAAGATTAATCGAAAAATCATATTTATACTTGTTATCTTTTGGATCTTTACGCCAATTATTAATATCATCTATTAATTTATTTATTGAATCTCTAGCATTAATTTCCCATTTAGTTGATAATTTAGAAAGAATAATTTCAGAATTACTTAATTGATTACCTCCTGTATTCATTCTAATAAATAATTCTTCTATTGAATCATCATCTAATTTATTATCAACAAAATAATACATTATACTTTTTTCATTTAATTTATCATATAATTTAACTATTCTTTTTTGCGATTTATTTATAACATTAATCTTTTCTTTATATGATTCTATCTCACATCTTAATTTATTTTTTATTTTTTCGTTTTTTTCTGATAATAGTTTTTTTTCTAAATCTTTAATTATATTGCATATATCATTTATTAAAACTTCAATTACTTTCTCCCTATTTTTACATTTTCTAAAGTTTGAAACATTAAGTAAAAATTCTTTGTTTAATAGACGTTCTTTGTATTCATTATCAGAAACAAAAACAAAAGAATTATTCTTATCAATCTCGTTAATATAAAAATACATTTTTTTTAATATACCATTTTTTTCTGTATATGATCCATATAATCCAATAAACAACGCCTCAAATCTTTGTTGACCATCTAAAACAAAATATTTATTTGTACTTATATTATTTAAATCAGCTGAATTATGTTTGTTATAATGATAATCTTTAATAAAATAATAATTTGGCTTATTTTTTTGTGGTTTCCATAATACTACTAAGTTTATGTTAAATCCTTTATAAATACTATCAAATAAGTTGGAAATTCGATCGGGTTTCCAATCTAATTCACGCTGAAATCTTGGAAGAACAAACTTATTAGACTCAATTAATTTAACAATTTCAAATGGTGAATAAAGGTTTACATTTTTATTCTTATTACTCATACTCTCACCTATTTTAATTATACTATAAATTAAAACGAATAATCAAAAAAAACCAATTATATATCACATATTGTAAATAATAAATAATTATATTAAGATAGAATTAGAAAGAAATAATTGGTGAATTATATGAAATTAATAAGTTTAAAATGTCCTAGCTGTGGTGCTAAATTAGAAGTAAATGAATCACTTGAAAAATTCACATGTAATTTTTGTGGTGTAACAACAATGTTAGATGATGAATCTATAGTTGTTAAAAACATAAGTAGTAAGCTAGAAAGTCATATAAACGAATTAAAAGATTACTATGAAAATGGTAATTATGAAAAATGTTATAAAATTGCTGAAGAATTAAAACAAGAATATCCTAAAAATGAAAAAATACAATTTTATTATCAAAAAGCAAAAAAACATGTCGCTATCGCAGAAGCAAAAAAATTAAAAGAAAAATATGAAAACGGTGTATTTCATGATGCACATAATTATGGTATATCTGGAATAGATTATAAAAATATTCAGGACTATTTAAATGATTTTCCAAAAGAAAAAATAATAATAGAAGCAGAAGAATTAATAAGAAATTGGAGAAATTTTCAAAAAAGATATTTATTAATTGTTATTCTAATTCCTATATTCTTATTTGCAATAGTTTTTATTACATTTGCTATTTTAGGGATTTAATAAAATAAAAAGAACTAATTTAGTTCTTTCTTTTTTCACGAAACTTTATTATTTTTTTCAATATCTCATCTATATTACATTCATATGGAATTAATAATTTATCCTCAAGACTAGTAGCACAAAATAAACTAAAATATCCGCTTTCTTCTTTTTGTTTTATTTTTGATAAAGTATATTCATACATATGAATTGAATCATCTTTTTTTGCAAAAGATTCATATATTGAAAAATACAATAAAGGAATGTTTTTAAACGGATTCTTAATATAATCAAGATATGTAGAAAAATTATATTTTTGTTATGTAGATTTTTTCCCTTGGTTATATTCTTCTAATTTTTTATCTTTGCATACAAGTAATTCTTTTTTAAAGAAAATACCAGCAGTTTTAATTTCTCCTATACATATTACTTCATCAGGGGTATAAGTAAATCTCTCTTTACCATTTTCGTCTTTTGTCGCAACATTTAAAATTAAAAAATCAAATTCTACATTACTCCCTTCTATAAAAACATTGGGAGGTGAAATATAATACTTATTTTTAATCAAATTCATTTCTTCAAGATGTTCTTTTATAGCTTTATAACTAAATAATGCAGAAACCTTTCCTACCTTTTTATATTTATCAGCACATTTACTATAGTGTTCAAAAGAATTAATTAGAGCATTATAATAGATTTTGAATAAACCATCTTTATACTGTTTTTTATCAGCCTTAGAATTAATTCTAATATCTAGTAGTGTGTTTATTAAATTTTTATTCCATAATTCAATTTCAGGATCATTTGGTTTTAAAGCACTAACTGATTTACAATTATAATTAATATTGTTAAACTCATCACCAAGTTCGTTCTTAATTAAACAAATATTATCATCTTTAATCTCTATTATAATTGTTTTTTCATCTTTAATTTCTTTTTTAGATTTATCATCTAATTCATATTTAACCTCATATTTTTCTTTTGCATTGTAAGTGCAATTATTATTATATATGTACAATGGTTGATTTTCTTTATAATTTTTAGTTAGTGTTACTATTACTTTTTTTCTTTGCTCCATATTTTTATCATAAAACAACAATAATTTTAAATCAAAAAGCGAATCAGATTCAATGAAACCAGTACAATCTATTTCATAACCTTCTTGTGTTATAAAAGATTTTATATAATTTTCTTCCACTCTTCTCTCTCCTATCATCTCTATTTCTTATATTTTCCACATGCAGCATCATATAATATTTTAATAAATAAAAAAGGTAAAGCTATTAAGAAAAATAAACATCCTTTATTACTATATTTCTTAGCCATATTATCACCTACTTTTATTATATTATAAAAAATAATATTATACTTAATTCTTTTAAATTATATATATCTATATTTACATATATTTCAATTAATCTTATTGATTATACTTTAATCATCTTGATTATAGATTATCTATGATAATTTATTATCACGAGGTGAAATTATATGAAATTATTTAATAATATCATTGGATATGATGATACTAAAAAAACATTAGAAAGGTTAATAGATGTTTTAAATAACAAAGATAAATATGAAAAACTAGGTTCATCTATTCCACATGGATTATTCATGGAAGGAAATCCAGGAACAGGTAAAACTACATTTGCTTTATCTATTTTAGATAATGTCATCAATAGAAATAAATATATTCTTAGAAAAGATGAATCAAATGGATCATTTATAAAAAAAATAAAAGATACATTTACTAAAGCTATAGATAATCAACCCAGTATTATTTTGTTAGATGATTTAGATAAATTTGCTAAACATGAAGAATACTCGTCTAATGAAGAAGAATATGTCGTTGTTCAATCTCAGTTAGATAGAATAAAAAATGATGATATATTTGTTATTGCCACTGTAAATGAAGATGACAATCTTCCTGAATCTCTTATAAGATCAGGTAGATTTGATATACATCTAATAATTAAAAATCCAAATCAATCAGATTCATTAAAAATAATAGATTATTATTTAAAAAAGAAAAAAATAGATAAAGATGTTAATACTAATGATATATCTAAAATACTTGTTGGTTCATCATGTGCAGATTTAGAAAAAGTATGTAATCAAGCTGGTATATATGCAGGCTTCAATAATAAAGAATCAATAGGTATGGATGAACTAGTAAGAGCATCTTTAGAATTAAAATATGATACTAATGTAGAAGATATAAATAAAGATGATAAATACTCTTTAAATGTTGCATATCATGAAGCAGGACATGCTTTAGTTGGGCATATATTAGAACCTGGAAGTATAAGTTTTATAACAATAGCTAAATCAGATAGTCAAACAAGAGGAATCACAATCCACCATGACAATGAAAACTACTTTTCAGACATAGACTTCATGATAACTAGAATTAAAACACTTCTTGCAGGTAAAGCAGCAACTGAAATTATCTATCACAAATGTGATGTTGGAGCAACATCTGATATAGAACGTGCTTATAGAATTGCAGAAAGATTAATAGATGATTACTGTATGAATGATTTTCATTCACATACATTTTATAATCGTCATGGAAATAAAACATACCAATATAAAGATGAAGAAATAACTAAATTAATATCATCATATTATCAAGAAGTAAAAAATATACTTATAGATAATAAATCTACACTAGATAAATTAGCTAATGAATTAAATAATAAAAAAATATTATTTTCAAATGAAATAGATAATATTATTAAAGGAGTTTAATATGAAAATAAAAACAGTAAAACAAATAATAGATGAATCTAATAATATAAAAGATGATTATATTAAAACAGGATTCAAATCATTTGATGACACTACAGGTGGTTTAGCTAAATCATCCATAAGTGTATTTGCATCCCGCCCTGCCATGGGTAAATCATCTTTAGCATTTAAGATTGCATCCAATGTTTTAAAAGATAATAAAAATGTATTATATATATCATTAGAAAATACAGAAGAAAACATAGCTAAAAAAATATTATCTCAAAATAAAAATACTCCTAATAACATTCCTTATAATTTAAATTTAATTTGTCCTATGCATGATACTAATTTTAATAATATATATGAACTAGTTAGTCTTATACCTTCATTAGATTTAATAATTATAGATTATTATCAATTAATAGATGAAACTAACTTTAATGAAGAATTAGTTATATCTAAATTAAAAGAATTAGCTAATAAATTAAATACACATATCATGATATTATCTACTCTTCCTAGAAATATAGAAACAAGAATAAATAAAAGACCTGTATTAACTGATTTAATTAAACATCATAAATTAGTTGAAGAATCTAATTTAATTTGTTTCTTATATAAAAACAATAACATTGTTGAATTAAATATAAGAAAGAATAAACAAACAAATAAAAGATGTAAAATTAATCTATTATTCGATCATGATACTCATGATATTAAAGAATTAGATAATGTACATTAATTATTTAATCTTATCGATTACAAAATAAATGTGTTATAATATCTTTACTTAAAAAGGAAGTGAATATCATGAAAATAAAAGATATATTTAAAGAAGTATTAGTTGGATATAATTTATCTAATACATCTGTAAATGATGATAATCCTCAGTATCATAAAACATTACAAAAAGATAGCATTCAGTATTGCAATATAATACCTAGTAGATTAATTGATAAACCATTTAATGAAAATGTTAAAGAAAAATACTTTTTACAAGAACGTGATATCATCATATTTGTTAAACATCCTTATCGTGTTGGAACATACACAAGAACAGATAAACTTGATTTAGTAATACCTAGTAACTTTATTATATTAAGAGGTATAAACATGGATTTATATAGTTATATATTTATAGCTAATTATCTAGAAAACATAGGTATAAAAAAATTTAAAGAAAACTCAAAAGTTAAAACATCCAACTTAACTAAAGAAGACATTGAAAACATTGAAATACCTAATATACCTAAGGAAACTCAGATGACTATATCTCCCCTTCTTAATGCAATCAATGAAAGAAGTTCAATATATGCAGATATATTAGAAAATGATAATAAAGTTGTATTATATGCAATTAATAGTATTGTAGGTGATAAAGATGTTAAATAATATTATTAATGATATTAAATTAATATTTAATAATAAATTTATATATGATGAATATGATATCAATGATATTATTTGTTATTTAATTATATTAAAACATAAATGTGATATAGGTATATATAATATAGATGAAGAAATAAATAAATCTATAACAGAAGATATAAGAATACCTAGATTATTTAAATATGAAGAATTTAATATAAATAGTCTTTTATATAAATATAAAGATATAAATCCTAAAGATCTTTTATTAGAATTTATAAATACTAATAAAAAAGATTTATTAAATACAAGTAAGAATGTATTCTTCTATAAGATAGATGAAAGAAGAAATCTATTTTACTATGATATAACTGGTAAAGTTATATATGTGGATAGAGTCTATTATAGATTATTTAATGAATTTGATGAGATATTAAATATAGAAAGAAAGTATACTAGATTAGAAGATATAGATAATATAGATACACTTTATATATTTGACTATGAACCAAGATATCTATTAAATAAAAATAATAATATATATGATTTAATAAGTAAGACTTTATTAAAAGCAAATAATATATTCTTAATAACTACATATAATAAAGTATCTAGTTTTACTAAAGGAAGATACTTTGCTAAAAACATTAAATATATTATTATTGATAATGATAATACATATATAGCATTTACTAAAGAAGATAATACATCTATATCTATTATTAATTATAATCATGATAAGATTACATCTAATGATAAATTATTAAGTATAATAAATAATAATAAAAAACAAAAAGATATATTAGTAAAAATAACTACTGAGGAATTTAAAAATAATAATTGTAGAATCGGATTTAATTTATATCAATTAGAAAATAAAAAAGAATTACAGGATATTAATAATATAATAGATGAAAATACAAGATTATTTGAAAGATTAGATTTATTAGATAAAAAAGTACAAAAAGAAATAAATAATTTATTAAATAAATAAAAAGAAATCAAGCAATTAAATGCTTGATTCTTTTATTTTATTTCGTCAATTAGATAATACTATTTTATATTCTCTGGATATTATTCTAGGATCAGAACAATAATCTATTACATATTCATTGTTTCTTTTACATATGATAATACCTATAGTTTTATTTTGTTCTATTGTTTTAAGATTATTATCTATATAATTCATATATATTTGTATTTGACCAACATGTTCTTTCTTTAATTCCGTGACCTTTAATTCTACAACTACATAACTTTTATATTTAATGTTATATAGAAGTAAATCTATATAATTATATCTATTATCTACTTTAATTCTATATTCACTTCCTCGATAACAAAAATCATTTCCAAGTTGTTCTAAAAACTTATCTAAATTACATACTATTAGTTGTTTTAATTTAAATTCATTTAAATGTTCATCTAATTCATTTGAATTAATAATTATAGGATTAGGTACTAAATCAGGTAATAATATATTATTTGATTTAATTAATTTGTTTTTAGTTTCTTCAGGTAATCTATTATATTCATCACTTTTAATTCTAGCTTCTAACTCTCTTTTTGTTAAATTATGTTGTTCACATACATCTATGTAATACCTAATTTCATTCACATCTTTAAGGGAAAGCATTGTCTTATAATGTGTCCAACTCAATTTTGTCCCCAATGGGGACAATTTTCCGTTTTCAGAATTTCTCCCCATTGGGGAGAATATTTCGTTAGAAAATACTTCATAAAATTTTTTTATTGAATATAATGTTCTTTCATTATATTTTTTCCCTACTTCAACACTTAATTTGTCTGCATATTGTTTAATTATATTTTTCCCATATTGTTTACCAGCTTCACTTAATATCTTACCTATTTCTATCCTTTTGATAATCTCTTGCCTTATCATATATCTCACATTTTAAAGCAATCTCTTTTATTTCGTCATATAAATTCATTTTTATTCCTCCTATTTTGAATTTTGTCATCAATGGTGACACTTTTGTATTTGGAACACAATGTGTTCAATATTATAATTAATCTATTCTTCCCTGTATTTTAAAAGAGAGATTATTTATCCCTCTATTATATATATACACGGTGAATCTTTAAATTCCCCGTTTTTATTTATTTTTTTTAAAAAAATTCAAATAAAAATGACTTCGATAAAACTAAGGCATTTATTTTTAATCATATATATTACAAAGTTGAAGACCATTTTACCGCCGCCGGTAAAATGGTAGAAATAGGTTCAAACACAATGAGAGAAACTAAAGATTATCACTTAACTAGATATGCTTGTTATTTATGAGTAGAAGACATAATAACAGATTAAATAAAGCAGCAAGAGAAGCAGGAGTTAAAAGAATGGATGTATTCTACAATGCCGGATATAAAGGATTATACAATGGTGAGACAGCTGACGATATAGCAAAAAGAAAATGACTTAGTTTTATCTAAGTCATTTATTTATTAATCTTCTTTAGTTTCATTATACATTTTTCCTTTAGAATCTTTTTGAATACGATATCCATATTCAAATACTAAAGCCATAGAATATATAAAGAATATTTCTATAATATTAAGTAAATTAAAATCAAATATATAATCACCAATCGTAAGTATACCTAAAATAGTTTTACTTAAAGATAAAAGTATAATTGATGCTATTAAATAAATTGCCATTTTCTTCATATAATTAACATTATCTATAGTAAATGGTGTATTACCATCATGTATATTAGCAAATAATTTTTCAAGTTTATCTAAAGCAAGTGAAACCACGATTAAAGTTGCGGCTAAAAAAACTAAAATAGATTCTGATAATATCATCAATGTTGTTTTATCAAATTTAGTTAACATATATTTAACTTTATTTACATCACTTATATTAATATCAAATAAACGAACATGTTTATTTTTACTTGATGCAAATTCTAAACCATATTCAGTTTCAGTTATCTTAACAACTTCATCTTTAGATATTATCTTATCATCTTTAACTTCAAGTGATGGTAAGAATATAGCTATTAATATCATTGTAAATACAATAAAACCAACACCTACTCTTAAAACTATCTTACCTATTCTACCTGTCATGAATAAAATATTACTTAAAAATTTCATATTTGTTTGTTCTTTTTCATTTAACTTAACTACACTCATTTTTATATCTTCATCCATGAAATCTATATCATCAAAACTTTCATGCACTAAATCATTCATCTTACATTTAAAGATTGAACATAAACACACGATGTTTTGCATGCTTGGATAATTCTCACCAGTTTCCCATTTAGATATACTTTGTCTAGATACACCTAACTTATCTGCTAAATCTTCTTGAGAAATCTTTTTACTCTTTCTAATATTTTTTAAATTATCTCCAAATTTCATTGGACATTTCTCCTTTCATGCCTTAAGTATAGTTTAATTATATAATTTTAAGTACCAACTTTTAAGTGCATTTTTAATATGCACTTATATCTTTACATTTTTTTTATTATTTAAATCCAAGAAATTTCTTTAACTCTGGTATTGCTATTAATTCTTCTTTTGTAAAACCAAAACTAGGTGGTACAAGTTCAATGTATTTATCCATAAATTCTTCATATGTTCCATCAAAATATTCCTGTGGAATAAAGAATGTTCTAGATCCACCAGCTACCCTATCACCTGCTTGACAAAACACTGAATATCCACCTAACTCATGACTTCTAAATTCATAGTTTTCTAAATACCAACCAGTTAAACACTTTCCCTCTTGTCCTGGCACCACATATACTTTTTTAACTGGATTTGCTGATTGAATTTTATATTCTTGTTGCCAAATAATATAATCAATAAAATCATCTATCTCATCTAATACGGATTCAAATTTTTGATTATCTTGATGATATATATATCCAAATTGATATTTATTATTTATTTTTTTTATAAAATACTCATATCTATTATCTAATAAATCTTTAGTAACCCATGGATATAAATATTTCATCTTTTCTATAGCTTTATCTATATATATATTTACATCATATCCATATGGAAATCTCTTACTCATGATAATTCTCCTTAACACTTTTAATTAAGAACTTACAACTATCACTTACTTTATCAGATGATATACTTTCATCATATGAAAAGAATTTATATCCTTCACATTTATCAGGTTCCATGATTTTAAATTCACCTTCAATGTATCTACCATAGTAAATAATAAATATCCAATTAATATCAATATTCTTTTTATAGCAATGAAATATACCAATTGAATCACTTAATTCTATCTTTACATCAGTGCCTGCCTCTTCTTCCATCTCTCTTATAATTGTATCTTTAAAAGATAAATCACATTCTTCAAATTTTCCACCTATATCTTCATATAAGCCATTTTCATCACGAGATTTAACACCTCTTTGTTGTAATAATATATTACCATCTTTATCTTCTATATGAACTATAACACCTATCTTTTGATTTTCGTATTTATAATTTTTAATATCTTCTAATGTTGCTTCATGATCTAAAACTTTATAATCCATATTAATTCTCCTTTAATGCTTTTAAATCTTCTCTTTCATATTTATTGGATCCCTTTAAACTCTTTTTATATTTCCAACATATAATAGCATCATCTAATGATTTATCTTTATTATCATTAAAGAAATCTCTTATATATGTATTATATTCAAATTGTTTATCAATAGTTGTTTTATTATTCTTTTTATCCTCTAATATTTTATAATATGCATCTATTGAATCTTTATAAGTTTTACCAGCATTACTTTTTAGCCACTTTTGAAATAACAAATTAAATTTAAAACTATTACCTATTTCTTTTTTATAAAACTCTCTATGTTTTTCAGAACAAACAAAGTTATCTTCTATAATACTATCTAAAGTTATTACATCTATTATCTTTGTTCTCCTAGAATCATGATTACTAGTAATCCTTTCACCTGTGTCTAAAAACTTAGCTATTCTATCAGTTAATTCTATTTTACCACCTGTTGTTTGTAGATTATTCTTACGACAAAAATCTACTAGTTCTTCTTTTAAATAATAGTATTCTTTAAAGGTCTTACTATCTATATTATTATTTAATTCAGGTCTATCCATATCATTTTAATCCTTCATAAGTATCTATAATTATATCTTTAAGTACATCTTCATTGTCTACATCTTTAACTAAAAACATTGGTTTAGCTCCATCATATGGATTAGCTTCTTCCATATCATATTTTTTATTATTATCATTTATCTTAACTAATAATCTATCATCATAGATACCACCAAATAAAATACCTTGATAGTATAAAAGATATTCACCCATCATTGGTTTAGATGTTACATTTAATGATCTTGTTTGTTCTAAAATAAAATCACGATATTCTTTTGTACTAGCCATATATACTTCACCTAATTTAATTATATCATTTATATAAATAAAAAAAGAAAAATATTAAATATTTTTCTTTAATAAACCATCCTTATTACAGTAAACATATATTTTTTATTTTTTAATAAGGTTCCAAATTGGAACCTTTAACATCATATATTTAAATTGTCTAATACTTTATCTACATCATCTGAATAATCTTGTATAGAAAAACCACCTTTACCCAAATCTTTAAATGAAGCTCCACATGTATAAAGTGTTTTTCTATCAATAATAATCAATCTATCATGAAATGAGTTATTATCATAAAAAGTAACATTATTATATTCTTTTAAATATTTTTCTTTTAAACTATCATTTATGTTTTTAGATACAACTATAATCTTTTTATTAGTATCTTTTAATATATCTAATAATTCTTTATTAACATAATTGTCTACAATAATAATTTCTTCATTTGCACTTTCAAATAAATCTAACATAAATGAATGAGCTTGATAAAACTCATCATTGAAATATATTTTATTTTTTGTAATAGTTTTAGGATTAAATTTATCAAATAACTCATCTATTCTTTTGGAATCTTTATCCACTTTATCTTCTAATAATAATACTTTATATGGTAAAAAATCTTTATTATAATTTATATAATGTCTCATATTAACAAAAGTATCCATGATATTAATTGATACTTGTATTGCAACTTTTGACTTTAATATTGTTGCAAGCATATATACACCTTGTTCAGTAAAAACTCTATGACCTTTTCTAGAACCACCATATCGATTATCGATACTTGAAGTCGAAAATTTCGACTTCAAGTTGCAAAATTCTAATTCAGTTATTGTATAACTAAATCTATCTGGAAATTTTTCCGGATTATTCTTTACAGCTTCATTAATTCTTTTTGTTTCAACACCATATAACTTAGCTAAGTCAGAATCTAACATCACCTCCACTCCGTTTAGATTATAGATCATGTCTTTTATTTCTATTTTATCTTTTTCAATTAATTGATTCATTTTATCTCCTCCTTTTCAAATAATTAAAAAAGGAGATACTTCTCCTTAGAAAAGTATCTCCGAATAGATATATCCCCCTTGCCCGAAAATATAAATTATCGACATAAATTTTGATGTACTAACACACGGCAAGTAATTAATACACTTTTAATATACATCATATTGTACTTTTTATGCAACCCTTTTTACTTGTTTCTTAACAATCTTTTTCTTCTTTGTTTCTTTATAATAACCTTTTCTACATATGAACTTATCACATGATGCAAGTACACCAGGTAATATAAATAAGATTAAGATAACTGCAGCAAGTGTTCCTTCTGAAATAGTCTCACATATTTTAGCAGCTATTGCAGATGCAAAGTTTGCAACTACCAATGTAACAATTATTAATATAGATGAAGAAGAAAGAATTGTATGAATAGATTTATTATATGCATTAATTATGGAACTTAATATATTCATTTGTTTTCTTGATTCTAAATAATAAGATGTATATACAATTCCATAGTCTATTGTTGCTCCCATTAAAATTGCTTGAACAATTAAAACTGAAATGAAATAAACTGATCCACCTGATATAGATATACCAGCCATGGTAATATAAACAGCACATTGAATCATAAGTACAAGTACAGCAGGTATAATTAAATCTTTAAATGTAATTGCCACTACTACAAATATAAATATAATTGTAAGTATTGTAATTTTATTTAATTCATCATCAAATGTTTTACTCATTTCAACTGCCATGCTTGAATTAGATACAACATATACTCCTTCTTTATTACCTATCTTCTCTTTTGTATCTTCAATAAACTTAAATACATCATCGCCTTCAAAAGTATATTTAGTATTTAAAACAACTCTTGAATATTTATCTGATACTAATAAATCTTTAGCTTTACTAATTGAATCTTTAGCATCAGTTATTTCTTTTCTTTTATCTTTATTTATAAAATCAGTAAATCTATCATCTTTTAAAATATCTTCATTTAAATAATTAACAAATTCTTCAATAGTTAAAGTCCATGATTTATCATATTCATTTTCTGATCCATAGTATAAATATACTAAATCAATTAATGATTTATCTAAATCATCACTTAATACTTTTAACATTGCAAATGCTTCACTTGAAGTATACTCTGTTTTCTTTAATGAATTATTCATTACTTTATTAATAGTTTCTATTTTATCAATTTGTTTATTAGTAAATTTATCTTTATATTCTTTATTAGTTATTACATCTTTATTTAAGAATTCAATAAAACTATATAAAGAAATTGTTTGATTAGTTTTATTATGTTTACTATTATATAAACTATATAATAGGCCTGTCTTATCTTTACTAATTCCTAAAAGATTAGCTAATGATTCTTTACTATATTTTTTATTATTTAATGTTGAAGACATTACTTCATTAACTAATGTTATTTTATTTAATGAATCTTTATTTAATTTATTTTTTAATAAATCATTATCTTTATTTTTAATAATTAAAATAGTTAATTTATATGGAGATAAAGATGTAGATTTAGTTTGATAATCATATAAACCATATATCTTATTAACTGATTCTTTATCTAAATTAATTATATTAGATAATTCACTTACACTTAATTTAGTAGTTGTATTATTAACTATTTTATATGAAGTAGATAATAAAGAAATCTTTTCACCTAATTTAGAATTAATTACTTTATTATCTTTATTACTATATATTAAATTAACTAAATTTTTAATTGATATATTTTTAGATTGTTCTAAACTTCCAAATACCACTGATGTGACTAGTTTGTCTGTTGATAAATAATTAGATATTTCTGTATTAGTAAATTTAGTAGTTGTATTAGCCATGATAAATTGAGCACTTTTTAAACTCTTTAAAGTTTCACTTGATAGATTTGAACTAATTGCTTCATTACCTAGAAGTGTATTAACAAAGTTTAAAGGTGTCATGTTAAATGTTCCTGATGGAGCACCTGTAATTGCTTGATTTAAAGTTGGTTGTAAAGCATCGCTTATGTTAAATGCTCCATATAGATGAGCATTATCCATCTCTTGATTAGCTATGTTAGATAAACTAATTATCTTATTTAAAGATTCCCTTGATTCATCACTGAAGTATGATTTAAATGAATCATGATTTGATAAAGCAAGAGCTTGATCTGCAAATTCAGTTAACTTTAATTTATTAGATGAAGTTGCTCCTGTATATATCATATATAATAAATTAATTGTATTATCATCTAAACTAATTCCTAATTTATTTAAATTTGTTTTCATATTATCTTTATCTAATTCTTGATTAATTAAAGTTTCATTAGAAAGGAATTGAAGTAACTTTAATTTAGATATTGTATCTTCATTAAACATATTTTTATATTCATCTTTATTAGATAATGACATTGCAATCTCAACAAATTCACCTAAAGTTAATTTAGAATCACTTGGAGTAGATACACGATATAACATAAATAATTTATTTATACTTTCTTCATCTATTCCAAATAATTTAGATAATTCATTTGCATTCATTTCTTTATTTATAATACTTGTATTAGTAAAAGTTTTTAATTGTTTTAAACTTGATATAGTTTTCTTATCTATTGATGTTTTATACTTTGAATCATTAGCTACATCATTTAATATAAAATCAATGAATTCGTCTACAGACATTTTTATATTAATATTTTTACTATTATATAAAATCATTAAATCATTTAATTTATCTTTATCTATATCTAAGATATCTGATATTTCATCTAAACTTCTCTTTTTATTTATTTTATTTTTATCAGTAAAGTTAGTTAATAAATCTAAATTATCTTTTGTATCATCACTTACTTCATCTTTAAAACTTTCATTTGTAATGATGTCATTTCTAATAAAATTAATAAATTCATTTAAAGTCATCTTATTAGATGTATCTTTTTTATAATAGTTATAATAAATAATCTTAATTAATTCTTCATCTATCTTAGTATCTTGTCCAAGATAATCAAACTTATCATTTAATTTATCATATGTTAGTTTTTCATTGATTGTATTTGAATAACATAATACTTTATCTATATGTTTATCATTTTCTAATTCTTTACAATACTTAGATATTTCTTCTTCATATTTATTATCATATACAATGGCAATTTGATTGTTAGCTTGGAATACAGCACCTACTTTATCTTGTTCTGATCCTGTATAAGTAACTGTAACACTTCCTTTTAAAAGGAAAGCAACAATAAATGCGACCACGATTAAAGCTGATTGAAGATATCTAGTTTTATAACAAAACTTACCTAATTTATTTAAATTAAAATTAGGAGATTTCTTTTTAGTTTTCTTTATTAAATTATCAAATGTAAGTAATAAAGCTGGTAAACAGAAGAATATAGCAACTAAACTTAATAATACTCCTTTGGCTAAAACTAATCCTAAATCTTTACCAATTGTAAAACTCATAAATACAAGAGCAAGTAAACCAACTATAGTTGTAACTGAAGAAGATGATATTGCAGAGAACGAATGGAATAATGCTTCCTTCATTGCATCTTCTTTATTCTTATGTGTTTGTTTTTCTTGTTCATATCTATTAGATAACATGATTGAATAATCCATTGATAAAGCAAGCTGTAAAATCGCGACAATTGAATTAGTTATATTTGATACACTTGGAAAGAATATGTTTGTACCCTTGTTGATGAAAACCGCAATTCCAATTGATATTAAATAAAGGAACGGCTCTATATATGAATCACTTAATATAACAAGTATTAACATTGCACATGCAATAGCTAAAATAACAACCCAAAGTTTAATAAGTGATTTATTTTCATCAGCGATTGATCCAGATACAGCAGTTGGTTTATACTCTTTCTTAACTGTATCATATACATCTTTTGAAAGTTTTGAATCAGCATAGTCATCTACATTTAAAGTATATAAGGTATATTTATCTTTATTGTACTTATTTGTATCATCATAGTCTACTGATGAAACTCCTTTAATACTTCCTAAATCCATCAACATCTTAGACTTATCATCTTTAGATAAATTTTTAAACATAACATTTAAACTAGATGAATCTTGTTTAGGAAAATCATCCTCCATGATATCTTTACCTTGTTTAGTTTCACTTGTCTTTGGTAAATATTTAAGTATATCTTCATTTATATTTACTTTAGTATTTAAATATATACTAAATAAAGAAAGTATAATAAATATTATTAAAAACATTATTCTATGTTTAACTATAAAATCAGTAATTCTTCTCATCTCAATCACCTGTTAAACATTTTATTACTTATATATATGTATTACACTTACATATATTTTCAATATGTACGATAACCAACACATTTATTTATTTGTTGTTTATTTATACAACATTTTGTTGTTTATATTTACAAATGTCTAAAAAGTACTACAATTATATCTAGGTGATTAAATATGCGCGCTAAAAAAGACTTAAGAATTATAAAAACTCAAAAGGAATTATTTAATGCTTTAGAAAGATTAATGAAAAATAAATCATTTGAAGATATTAAAGTATCTGATATATGTGGTGAAGCTTTAATAAATCGTTCCACCTTCTATGACCACTACGAAGATAAATATGAATTATTAGTTGATTTTATTAATTCTAAAAAAGAACAATTTACAGAAGAATTAAAAACTAATACTAATCATTTAAATACTAAAGCATATTATATGGAAATGATTAAGTTATTACTTATTCATATAGAAGATCAAAAAGAATTATACTATTCTATATTAAAACACAATAGAAATAGTATAGTCATGGATATACTAATTGATGTTGTTACTAAAGATGTAGAAAATAGAATTGAAAATGATATTAAGAATAGTATTCCATCTGAAATAATTACTAAATTCTATATAGGAGCAGTTGCTAATATAGGTATGGAATATTTAAAAAATAATAATAAATATACTAAAGAAGAAATGTTTAAATATATAAACTCACTTATACCAGATAATATAGAATTATTATAAAAGCACCTAGCTTATATGCTAGATGCTTTTTTATTAATTGAACTATTATTGCTAATATGTTATAGTATCTTACTAGAAAGAAAAGGAGTTAATATGGCAATTAAATACTATTTATGTAATGGTGAAGCTGGTGTAGCTAATGGAATCAACTTAAAAGTTAACGGAGATTTAAAAAGAGACTTTGATGATATAGCTGAATTAGATTTACAAACTATGGGAATAAAATATGATAAAGTAAAAAGTATTTTACAAGAATACAATGAAGATATAAATTTAGATGGATGGTTCTTTGATACTAAATATCCATTTAAAGGAACTGAAACAAAAAACTTTCCTGTTTTATTTGAAAGTGATGATGCTGAAACACTTCATTTATTTGATTTCTTAAAAGAAATGGCTGAAGAAAGATTATATAATATTAAAACTGGTAAAAGTTGGGATATATCTGAAAACACTAATTCACATCATTTTTATAGATCAATTCTATATAGAATATTAAAAACAGAACATCCATACTTTTATGCAGGTGGAAGAACTTATAGTCAAATATTAAGAGATATGTTTTGTGAAAAAATGACTAGAAGACAATCTGAAGATATAAATCATTATATAAGTAGAACATTATATTATAATAATACAGTAAATAAAACAGTACATTCATATACTCAATTAAGATTATTATTATTAGAATATCTTAATTATTTAAATCAAGCTAGTTATTACACTGATAGAGAAAAATTAGAATCATTTAATCATATGTCTTATAATAAATTAGAACCATTTACAGGTCAAATGGATATATTTGATTATTTAAATCAACAAGAAGAAAGTATAAAAATGAAAAAGAAAAAATAGGAGTTATCCTATTTTTCTTTGTTGTTCAATTATTTAAGTAAATGGAACACCATTGTAAGTGGTAGTTTCATCATAAATTGCATCTTTTAATGTAATGTTAAAGATATTTAATGTTGTTGGATCATCATCAAAGCTAAATTTACTTCATCTTATATCAACACCTATATGCTCAACTTTTTCATCCATACACACTCACCTAATTCATCATATTATAGCATATTATATTAATTTTATATTTTCTTTTTTTACATTAATGATATAATAACTTTTAGAAAAGTGAGGTTAAATATGAAAAACATAATTGTAGGTCAATCAGGTGGACCAACATCAGTAATTAATTCAAGTATTGCTGGAGTATATAAGAAAGCAAAAGAATTAGGATATGACCATGTATATGGTATGGTAAATGGAATCGAAGGTTTCTTAAATGAAGATATCATTGATTTAGATGATTATCTATCAAATGAAGAAAACTATGAATTATTAAAAAGAACACCATCAGCATTCTTAGGATCTTGTAGATATAAATTACCTAAGATTGAAGATGCTGAAGATGTATATGAAAAAATATTTGAAATATTAGAAAAGAATGAAATTGATTCACTTCTTTATACAGGTGGAAATGATTCAATGGATACAGTAAAGATGTTATCTGACTATGCTGCTCAACATGATAAAAAACAAACATTCTTTGGTGTACCAAAAACAATCGATAATGATCTTCCTATAACTGATCATTGTCCTGGATATGGATCATGTGCTAAATATATAGCTACATCTTTAAAAGAAATTATCAGAGATAATGAATCATTCAATAAAAATAGATTAACTGTTTGTATTGTTGAAATCATGGGAAGACATGCAGGATGGTTAACTGCAGCTGCTGCTCTTGCTAAAGATGATAACTGTTCAGGTGTAGATGCAATTTACTTACCTGAATGTGAATTTGATTTAGATGAATTCTTAGGAAGAGTAAAAAAGTTAGCTGAAACAAAATCAAGTATTGTAATTGCTGTATCTGAAGGAATTCAAACTAAAGATGGTAAATTCGTATGTGAATTAGGTGCAGATGATAGAGCTGTTGATGCATTTGGTCACAAACAACTATCTGGATGTGCTGCAACACTTGCAAACATTGTTGCTAAAGAAACAGGATTAAAAACAAGAGCAATTGAATTCTCAACATTACAAAGAGCTGCTGCTCACTTAGCATCATTAACTGATATTAACGAAGCTGAAGAATGTGGTATGAGAGCTGTTGAAGAAGTTAATGCAGGTAACACAGGTATGATGGTTACACTTAATAGAACAAGTGAAAACCCATATAAATGTGAAACTGGTGTATATGATATCCACGATATAGCTAACGTAGAAAAGAAAATACCAGCTGAATGGATAGATGAAGAAAATAAACAAATGAAAGATGAATTCTTGAGTTATGCTAGACCATTAATTCAAGGTGAATTACTTCCAATTTGGAAAGATGGAGTTCCAACTCACTTAGTTAGAAAATAAAAATATGAGATTTAAATCTCATATTTTTTATTTGTTTTCAGTAAATGAAATACTATTTAATAGTTTTTGGAAATCAGCACTTTTAAATACTTCTCTAATATCTACTTTTTTATCTTGTGAATCTAATTCACCAAATAAAGCTTTATCATCAGTTAATTGAATATTGAATTTTATAGAAAATTTAGATCCATCAAAAGAATATCCTTTAAATTTACCCCAAGTATATTCTTTATAATCACCACTTTTTTCTCTATTCTTTTTACCAGTTTCATAACTATTCTTATTAGTATCAAAATGATATAATTGTAATTCAAAATTTTCTTTTTCACTTTCTACATCAATAGATATATATTTACCATTTGTTTCTTCTTTAAGTTTATAATCTTTATTTTTATCAAATGATAATTCTGTTTTTCCAAATCCTTTATCATTTAATACAATTTTGTTTGCTGCTGCAGTTGTTGTTGTAGTAGTCTTTACATCTCCCTTTTCTTCTTTTTTATTACATCCTGTTAATCCAACAAGTGTAACAACTATTAATAAAACTATTAATATTTTCTTTTTCATATTCTCTCCTCCTTTAAATATCATATATATTATACTACAATTATATAAAATAATTTGATTTTTTTTATAAAAATGTTATTATATGGAACATGAAAAGGGGATTAATATGATAAAACATTTTAAAAGACAAGAATTAAAAGATAAATATAATTACAGTGATGAATTATTAGATATTTTAAATAAATTATATCCTGCTTTTATAGATTACTATGGAGAAGAATATATGGAATTAATTCATAACACTTTCATTAATACAAAAATTATTCAATTTAATGAAACTAATTATAATGAATTAATTAATAAAAAATATGGATTAAATGAATCAGATTGTTTATTAAAACAAGAAGCCGGACATTTATTATCCGTATTTACAAAAGACTTTAAAGAAATAAAAGTTATACGTGTATGGGATAAAAATGAATATGAAAGCACATATGAATATGCATGCACGATTGCACATGAGTTAATCCATGCATTGATGACAGGAAAAAACAAAATTAATAAAATAACACCAGATAATAATACATCTTTTCTAATTACAAATGAATGTGGATTTGAAGTAAGATATGAAACTTTATATACAGAAACTGATAATAACTTTTTAGAATCAATAGGATCTACTTCTTGTTATGATAAAATTGAAGAAGGTTTTACAGAAAATGATGCTAGAATTATAACAGAAAAAGCATATAATCTTGATCATAAAATAAGATCTAATAGTATATATGACGCATATGTAGATTATGTAAAACAATTCTCAAAGCCAGTTTTAGAAAAAATAAAAAGAATTAGAATAAATCATCAAGGAAAACATTATTTAGATAAAATATGGGAATTAAAAAAAATATGTGCATATTTAAATTATACAATGCCATCAAAATATAACTTTGATGATGTAAAAAAAGAAAAAGATATATTAGAAAGAAAAATAGGAACTAGATAGTTCCTATTTAATTTGCCATGATACTTTTATTACTTAAAGGCAATATAACATAATTTCTTTCTCTTAAATCATCTATTATTTTATCTAAGATATCAACTGTTCCTTTATGGTAATCATGCATGAGTAGTACCATGATATCTTGTTTACATGTATCTTTATACCATTGCCATTCAGATTTTTCTTTTAATCTAGCATCTGAACCATCACCAGTTTCACATGTCCAATTAACATACTTATATCCTTTTTTATGTAATTCTTCAACTACAGAATCTCTTACTTTATAATATTTTGCTGTTCCCTCTCCACCTGGAAATCTCACAAGTGTTGTTCTATATCCTGTAACATCATATAAGTAATCTTCCAACTTATTAACTTGTTCCATAAAACTATCTTTACTCTTATATAGTCCCTTACCTATGTTGTGGTAATATGTATGATTAGCTAAAACATGTCCTTCATTAACTTGTCTTATATATCTATCTTTAGTAGATTCTTTTCCTAAAACAAAGAAAGTTGCTCTTACATTTTTCTCTTTTAAGATATCTAATACTCTATAAGTTAATTGATAAGGTCCATCATCAAAAGTTAGATATGCAATCTTTTTATCAGTTTCTTTATTTTTAACTTTCTCTTCAAATGTTCTTATATTAGTAAAATATTCATCATATCTTTCTTGTAATTTAGTATCTATATTTTTATAAAAATCAATTTCTTTATCTATTTCAGAAGTATTATTACTTAATACTACAATTTCATCGTAGTTGTCATTTAGTTTATCATTTTCTCTTTGTAAATATATTTGATTAGTTAAAAGAACAGAAGTAATTAATGAAAATAAAACAACAGTTACTTTATATAATCCAACACTTCTTGATTCCATGTTTCAATTTCCTCATATCTATTATATTTATCTTTATTTTCTTCTTTTAACTTATCTAATTCATCTTGTTTAGCTTTCTTTATTTTTTCAACTTCTACTTCCTTATAATCATCTATTTTTTTATTTATATCTTTATTTATTCTTAACGATGTAAAGAACATCATTCCAGAAATAATCATTAATATAAATAATAAAGTAATAATTATTTTTCTCATGACAACCACCTCTTATATATTTATTATATTATTAATATATAAATAAAAAAAGATTAGAAACTAAATTTCTAATCTTTAATAGTAATAAAGAATATACATGAAGCAATTATAAATGTTAATATACCAATTATTAAATAAATTGTAATATTTCTTGCTGTAGGAGGAACATTAACTATTGTAACTTCCTTTTTATTATCGTTAACTATAGTTTTTGTTGTAGTAGATTCTTCTACTCTTTTTGTAGTTGTTGTAGTGGTAGTTTTTTCTTCCTTCTTACCACTTACTTTTACAAATATAGGACTTTCAGTTACATTAACTGATACTGAATTATTATTTATATTTAAATTAGAAGTTACTCCTAAATCTTCTCCTTTTTTCATAGAAGTTAAAGTAGCATTTAAACGAGAACCTATATTTAAATTATAATTATCTATTTTAGATCCATCTTCAGTTGGACTCCATAAAACATATATATCATCTGTCCCATTTGAATATCTATAAATATATAATTTATTTGTTTCAGAAATTACTTCTTTAAATGTATAACCTTTTAATACATTTTTAGCTGTATTAACTCCATACCAAGAAGATTTTTTTACAGTTCCTTCAGATACTTTAGTTGCAAGACCAGATGTTGAGTATTGAGTTGCATCTGATGATGGTCCATCGTTTAGAGCATCATATACAGTCATACGGTCTAATCCAATTCTATCACCAATTAAATATTCTCTTACAATCCAATCTCTTTGATGATCTTCACTTGGAGCAGCATGTTTTGTTGAACCTAAATTTGTATCCCATCCAAATTCAGTAATCCATATTTCTAAATTCTTATCATGTGAATCTCTCCATGCCATGATTTTTTTAACATCTTCTACAAAAGAAGTATTTTCAGGAGAATGAGTTCCTCCGTATTGATGATAATTAATAACATCCATTGGTAATTTTTTATCTGTTCTATTTTCGTCAGCCCATGCTTGCATTTCATCTAACCATTTAACCATGGTAGATCCACCAGCCATACCACCCATGACTAATTTAGAATTTGGATCTGCTTGTTTAACTCCATATACATCTCCAAGTCTTCCTTCATGTCCATCGTAGTCAGCTGATAACATTGCAGCAAGTTCCGTTGAATTAAATTGAGCATCTGGACCTTGCCATGTTTTATCAGGTTCATTCCAATCCTCATAGTAAGTTATATATCCTAATCCTGTTTTAACTGAATCATTAGGATCTAAATTTAATTTAGAAGTATCTACTTTAGTTAATCCATATCTAGCAGCATAGTTAAACATATAATTAGCATGAATTTTATAACTCATTGGATCAGTTGTTGAATCCCCCTTCATGACAGGTTTTTCATTTCTATTTCTATTAAATATAGATTGTTCTCCCATTTGAATACATGGAAGAATAGTTATTCCATGATCATGTAAATCTTTGTAATATCCATCAAAATCCCAATAGTTAAATCTTTCAAAAAACATTTGTTTATTTGATGTCATAGACCATCCAAAGTTGTGGTACTCTCTTACAACACCACCTGCATATAAAATATTTCTTGGAACATCAACATGACCATTCATACCAATTTTTTGATCAAAAGTTAAAGCATAGATGTTATATGGTATGATCATGATTACTAAAATTATTAATTTAATAATCTTCTTAAACATACTCATTCACCTCTAATAATTGTTTGAGATTTTATTATAACAATAAAACCCCTTTTCTTAAGGGGTTATTATAGCATTCATATAAAAATTGTCAAATTACTTGCGTACTCTTTTTTTAACAACTTCTTCTTTAAATGCATTAATACTATTCATCATTTCATTTTGTAAATCCATTGCTTTAGTTTCATATTCAATTATAATAGTTTCCATATCCTCATCTAATCTAAAAGATACTTGTTTCTTCTCTTCTATCTCTTCATCTAATCTTGCAGATTCAGCTTGTTTTGCTTCAATCTCTTCATTTAATTTAGCAAGTAATTCTTGCTTTTCTAGTATTTGTTTATCTAAATCACTTATTTGATCTATCTTTTCTTTTTCTTCTTTTGTTACACCTATTTTATTATCATTAGGTTTAAAAATATTAATTGAACCAATTGTTTCATCTTGTTTTAAAATAATCGCTCCTGCTTTTTTAAATGTAGGATCTGCATATTCTTGTACAAACCATTCAACAGCATCTATGTCCATCTTTGGTGGAATAATTGAATCTAAATCTAACGGAAGAATTTCATCTAAATTTAAATGACCAACTCTATTGATATAACAATTATAGAATTTTCCTCCATCTTCTGGTGCTTTATTATTTTCTATAAAATAAACATTAACATTACTATCTTGTCTACTAATAAATTCATTTTCTTTTTTAGTATAATAATTAACTTCATCTACTAAATAATATGTTCTAGGTAAATTAGATAATTTATTTAATAATAATTCATATGCATCTTCTTTATCAGGATACCTTAATTTAGTTATATTTCTTATTTCATCACGAACTTCATAATCTTCAAATGTATATCCTTTTAATAAAAGACTAGATAATTGTTTTAAATCATCAGATACTAATCTATTATCATTAGAATAAATAGTTGAATTACCTAATAAATAAGATAAAACACTACTACGTGATATATTAGGAGGTAATTGAGATATTCTTCTAGCATCTCTTATAGCAGTCATCGTGTAATCATGATCTAATTTATATATTTCTAATTTTCTTTTTTCTTTTCTTTTTATTTCTTTAACGATTAATTCTATAGATGAATCCATATATAATTCAGCAAGTATTTGTTCACACATATACCCTTTATCTTCATTAGTTAAATCATATTTATCACATATATCAAAAACTATATCAGATAACTTCTTATCAGGATTATATAAGAAATTATTTGTTAATTCTTTTATATCACTTATTTTTATATTGTTAATAAAATCATTGTTATTAACATCTTTAACTAGTCTACTATTTAATTCAGTTAATCCTACTTTAGGTAATTCTTTAACACTAAATGATAAATCAATGTCCTTCATCATTTGATTATGTTTATCATTTATTTCTTCTTGTTCTAATTTATATATTTTATCATTGTAAGCTGCTGCTTCTCTTAATAAATAACTAATTCTTTTACATTGAAATGCTTTAACATATAAATTAATAATATCTTCTGAATTAATCCATTCAAACTTATTTGCTAAAGTATTAATAAATATCTTTTTAACTTCAGGACTTGCCACTACTCCAGAAGTAATAATTGCTTCATATACATCATAATAATCTATTGCAGATAATTTATTACCTTTATACTTAACATTATTGGATAAATAAGTACATATTTCACTTCGTAAATTAAAATTAGGTAATTCAGATTTATCTTCTGCATCTTCAATTTGTTTCATTATTTTTAAATGTCTATTTAACTCTCTTGTATCGTTCATATATATAAACTCCTTTTTTTCTTCATATTATAGCATTTTTAATTGTATAGGCAAATATAATAATATGTAAACTCATATTATATTTTTACACATAGAATTTACATATTTCAAATTTTATATTATATTTTTATTATAAGGAGGAAGATAAAATGGCTACAGAAAGCTCAGAAAATCTAACAATGGCAAGTGCCACATATGCTCGTAATAGTAAAGGACAAAAAGATTTAATTAGTGAATTAAAAAGTGCAATCGACAAATTAACAACTAAGATATCTGCTTACGAAACAGTTTTAAACCAAGTAAGCAATAACTGGGTTGGAGATGACGCTACTAGATTCAAAAAAGTCATTAAAGATAATGCAACAAGTATTAATAAACAATTAAATACTTTAAAATCTAAATACGAAACAGCATTGTCTACTGATTATAAAGGATTTACAAAAACACAAACAGACAACAAGAATCTAATTAATACTAAAAAAGTGACAATATATAAATAAAAGGAGGAATATAAATGGCTACTGCAAAAAGTAATCCAGTTAAAGGTATTAACATAGCAGGTATTGAAAAAATTAAAACTGCTCTTAAAGAATATACTTCAGGAATTGAACAAGCAAATGACCTTCAATTGTCTACTACAACAATTCAAGCAGCAATTAAAGGTACTCAATCTGAAGATGATTTAAATAAATCTTTAAAGAAAATTCAAGAATTAATTACATCTTATTTAGGAGTTTTATCTAACTATGATGATGTATTAACTCAAATTGAACAAGCTTATAAACAAAATGATTCAGATAATCAAGAATTCTATGATGTAAGTGAATATTTCGAAAAAAGATTATATGGTAATGATACTTCAACTGCTGAATCAAGAAATGAAATGTATTAAAAAAATAGTTCAAATTGAACTATTTTTTTTTGACTGAGATGATAATAAAACAAGTTTAGTACCATTTCTTATATTAGTCTTGATTAATTGTTTATCTGCTTCATATAATTCTTTAGTATCAGCATTATATAAACCATCATTCTCAGCAATAGGATATTCTCCTTTACTTAATTCATTAACCGCTTTATTTAACATTATAATAATATTACCTATTTTACGATTAACTGGTAGAAAAATATCATATTCTTTTTCTATTTCAGGAACTAATAATTTAACTAATACTTTATTATCCATTAATTATCATCCCCCGTTACTCCAACTCCCATAAGAGTTTTAATATTTCTATTTTCAATAATAAATGTCTTATTATATGTCTTATTCTCTAAATCAGCTTGTCTAATATCTAAATCAAAGAAATCTTGAATATCAATGTTTCTTCCAATCCAAATACCACTTGTCTTATCAAGAACATTCATTATATCCTCATCATCAAATGTATTAAAGTTATCTACATTTTCAACTAAAACAAAATATTGATTATTTAAATTATTTGAATTAAGAATAATATTCTTTAATAAATTAAATTCATCTTCTTGTAGAAGTGATTTAGTAGATCCAAATCCTAACATTATATTTAATGTAGGAACTGATGCAGGAGTTGTTAAAATACTATTAAATACATTTGAATATCCTGAATCATAATAAGTAGCATTTCCTTCAAATGAAATGCTTGAAGAAAAATCAAATATATTAACTTTAACATTTTTAACAGCATCTATTAAATCAATAATTGTACCTAATACATTAATGTTTTCTAATATTTCAGGACCAGATATCAATGTAATTTTATTCTTCAAGAAATTATATTTAAATAAATCAGCTGTTTCCATATCATATCCTAATGGAATTCCAGTTAATTCTTTTGAGTATCTAACTAAATCATCAAATGTAGATGACTTAGGCATTATCTTAATTGGCATAGCTTTGCGTTTAAATAATTCAGCGTATTTTAATGATGAATTTTTAATTGTATCATTAATTTTATCTTTTAAATTAATATAAGCTGTTTGGAATTCACATGCTTCATCATCCACTATACCAATACCTCTACCAAAGTAATTGCTTGGAACTAATCCTCCAGGAGCCTCTAATATATATTGATAATCAAATGCATCATTTACTTTTAATACCATCTTAGTATTAAAGTATTCCAATATAGATGATCTCATTGAATTAGTTGAAACAACTGTTGTCATGAATACAATTCCATATTTAGAACCTTCTCTTAATAAATGTGTTAAATAATCTACGTAATCGCCACATGTTTCCATGAATGCTTCAAATGCATTAATTATAGTAAGAATAAGTGGAGCTTTAACTGGACTATTTTGATTAAAATATTCAAAGTTTCCACGATAATCAGAAAATAACTCTTTTCTTTTCTTGATTTGTTTTTCTAAATACATAAATAATGCGCCAACTTTATTTACTTCATCACTTCCAATAAAGTCACCTACATGAGGCATATTTTCAAATTGTCTTAGTGTTTCAGATCCAAAGTCCATGATATATACATTTAATTCATCTAAAGGATGAGTAATGCATAAAGAATAAAGAACTGTAGTAACTAGGTTTTCTTTACCTGATCCAGTAGCACCAAATACAACAGTATTATTATTGGTTACATCTATTGTAAATAAACCTTGCTCTTGCTTAGCAGGTTTATCATATTCACCAATGATTGCATTGTATTTAAACTTTTCAACTTTATAAGTGTATTTTTTTAATAAATTACCTAAATATATACTATCTGGAATTGATGGTAACCATAAACTATTAAATTGAATATTATTTTGAACTGCTGTTTCATATAAATAATCAACTACATTTTGTAATTCTTCACCATAGTTAGTAGTATCATTAACAACTGTGGCATCACCAACTGTTTTAATAATTGTTCCATCATTATTAATAAAATTAATTGAATCATTTACTTTAGTCATTACAAAATCTTTTGGAACATATTTTTCACCAGACCATGCTGATTGACCTATTTCAAATAATTCATCATTTCCTACTTGTAGAATAAATCTACCAGTTTCTTTTATTCTTGAAGCTTCATCTCTTTTTAATACTTCAACAGAATCTTCTGTGGTTTGTACTTTTAAACAAATTTTAAATCTTGAGTTAGACCATATTTGATCATTTACTATACCTGCAGGTTTTTGTGTTGCAAGTATTAAATGAACACCTAATGATCTACCAATTCTTGCTGTAGAAACCAATTCATCCATAAACTCAGGTTGTTGTTGTTTTAATTCAGCAAACTCATCACTTATTATAATTAAATGACTCATTGGTTCAGATACTTTACCTTCACGATATAATCTTTGATATTTATAAATATCTATATTACCTTCACTTAAAGCATCCCTTGCTTCATTAAATTTTCTTTGTCTTCTTTCCATTTCTGATTTAATAGAAACTAGAGTTCTATTCATTTCAGATTTATCAAGGTTTGTAATTGTTCCTACTAAATGAGGAATTTTAATTCCTTTTTCTCTTCTTTCGAATGCACCTGCTAATCCTCCACCTTTATAATCAATAAGTACAAATTGTACTTCATAAGGGTGATAATTAACAGCAAGCGATAGAATTAATGTAATTATAAACTCAGATTTACCTGATCCAGTAGAACCTGCAATTAAACCATGAGGTCCATGAGTTTTTTCATGTAAATCCAATCCAATCAACTTGTGATTTTCTTGCACACCTAATGGAGCATTTAATGATGTTGTTGGATCATTTTCTTTCCATCTTGTTGTTACATTTAAATGTTCAACCTTTCCAACATTATACATCTCCAAGAATCCCAATGATGAAGGAATAACTGAATTTAATTCTTTACTTGAAACAGGAATATTACTTACTATATTTGAATAAGGTATCATGCTATTTGGAAATATCTCAGCCTTAAATGGAATATTAGTTCCATCAGTAACATTCTTATCAAATAATCCTGATACTTCATTTCTTATAACTACGAATTTTTGTAATCTACTTGGTATATTTTTAATTGATTTAGAAAATACTAAGATTGAGAATCCATAGTTAACACTTGAATTAATTACTTTATTTAAAATAGATAAATTCTTAATTAAACTATAATCATCAGTTATTATTAAATAATAATCATTAAATAACTTATATGATTCTGTATTATCTTTAACTTCTGTATTGCCATCTGGATTAAATGTATTTGCTTTGGTAACTCTTTCATTGTAAATATGTTCAAGAGTCATAGATAAATTACCTGCTTCTATTTCATTGGTAGCAAATAATCTTTTATCTCTTTCATCATTCCAAATATAAGAAGTATATTTTAAATAATCCCATTTTTCTTCATTTTTCTTTGAAGTGAAAACAGCAATTTTTAAATCAATTGGACTATAATAAAACATTAATTGTAACATGATTGAATTTATATATTCAAAGTATGAAGTAGATTCATTTACTATTGGTGTCACTCTATTTTCAAGTAAAGATAAATATATAGGTACATCCTTTAATTTATTATTTGTATCCTTTAATTCTTTAACTTTATCTCTTAAGTCATCATCTTCCATAGTGAAACCTTCTTCAGCTGTAACTATATTGATGCTAGCTTTAAAATTACCAATACCTAATCTAACTGTTAAGAAATCAGAATCAATTATTTCTTTACTCCAAAAAGCATAACCACGATTAGTAAACTGTTTAGATATTTCTTCTAAAGGTAAGAATTTTTCTCTTAAAACATCTTCTTGTGTTTTTATATTAGAATTAATTTCTTGTTGTTTTTTATTTAAATAATCTGTATATCTCTTTTGTCTTATTTTTTCTTTTTTCTTAATACTTGCATTTTGCCATTTATCTGTAATTATAGGCATTAATACACATGCAAAGAATGATAAACCTGCAACTATTAATTGCATGATTATACTAAATGTATATCCATCTTCTTTAACTTCATCAAATATAGATAAAACAGATGTTACAGTAGATGCAATGATAACAAGTGAAGTTCCTAAAGTGAATATCATTGGCATGCTTTCATTTTTTATAGGTGCTGGAGGTGGTTCAATTCTAATCTCCACTGGATTAATATGTGTCTTTTGTGTTGGTGTATGAAAAAACATATTAGATTCATCATATAATTTAATATTTCTTTCTGTTTCAGTTATTTTTGAATATTCATTAGCATTTGGAAACATTAAATTACTTTTTGTTATACCATTTATAACAACTGAGTTTCTTGGATTATTCATCTTAAAATATGTATCCATCCATATTATTTTTAATCCATTAATATTAATAATATCTCCTAATGATAAAGATTTAGATTGGACCTTTTTTCCATTTACATATATAGGTGCATTCTCTTCTCCACTTATAATTGTTTGTGATTCTGTTTTAGTTATTTTTGCATGAGAATTTAATACTCCATTTTCTCTATAGGAGATAGTATTAGTAGTTGTTGCACCAATTGTTATTTCATTTAAATTATTTAATGAAATACAATCCATATTTTCCATGATAGGAAGATACATCATTTTAATTTGAATGTTTTTTGCAGTTAAAGTTATATTATAAATAATATATTCTTCTAATGTTACTAAATCTTGTTTACCACCGTTTAAATTAATTTCAATAGTAGTATTAGATCTTAGACACCATTTATCATCAATTTTTTCTAAAGTTATTATTTCACCATTATAATTAATTACAAAAGATTCCTTGGAAGTTTGTGGTATTTCATATGAATTCAAAAAAATATCATCATAAATATATATTTTCATATGACACCACCTTCCTATTCTATAATTTATTATAGCATTTTACGTAAAATAATAAAAGAAATAATAAAAAAAATGGAATAATTTTTATTCCACATTTTTCTTATTTAAATAATCTTCATAGAAGTCTAATACTCTACTCTCATCTGGCTTTTCTTCAAACTTAATTAATTGCATTGCAGTAGAAGTTTTTCCTTCTTTATCTTTTATAGTATATTGAATCCAATATTGGTCTTTAGCATCACATGTTGCATCACCATCAGAACATATAGTTTGCTCATGATATATAACATGACTAACTTTTGATCCTGGTTTATCATCCCATGTAATTAGATGATCATATGTAATTGAATCAATATTAGTTGTTTCATAATTAGATGTCTTAAATGCTATTTTAGGTTCAGATATATCTTTAGGATTATTAACATCCTTTAAATATTTATCAGCTGTTAATTTTCTAGGATTAGCAACCCATCCAGTTGTCTTATTTGATAAAACTATTTTATACCAAAAATAATCTTTATCATCTAAATTAACATCTACTACTTTATATACTTCACCTTTTTTAGCTTGTTTTTCTAACTTTGCTTCTAACTGAGATGGTTTAACTCTTATATTTAAATATTCATTTAATATTTCAACATGCCATCCATTTTTAAGCATCATTTCTTCTACAGGACCTTTACCAAATAAATAACCAAGTCCACCAACTATAGCTAAAACAAATAAAAATTTAATTATCTTCTTTTTCATAAGCCACCTCTTATAAATATTATACAATAGATTTAATTATAAAACTATATCTTCTTTTTTAATGACTTAGGAGGATATCTAAACTCATGATCATAGTTATCTTGTTCACTTATTTTAAGATCAAAGTCATCTTTTTCAGATACTTTTATATCAAAGTCATCCTCTAATTCATTTTCTTCTGAGAATGAATATTCAGCAATTGCTTTTTTTACATTTTCTAATTGTCTTTCAGCAATTCTTATATCTTCTTCACAATCTGTAATTGTCTCTTTAACACTTTGTTTTCTATAGTACTCAACAACACCAGGAATTACTCCTTCAGTAAGTGCAATTAAAGAGCCATAAAAAATTGCAAATTTATAAAATGGTATTGCTTCACCATGAACACTTAATATATGTTCAATTACAAGTTTATTATCAATTTTTAATGCAGTAAATATAGCAAAAACAACACCTACAACACATGAAATCAACATTACTTTAAATAATGATTTCTTTGATTTTAAACTCTTTTCTGCTTGCTCTTTTTTTATATCTAATTTATTTATTTTTTCAATTAAATCTGTCTCATCTTGTTTTAATGATATAAGAGATTCTCTCATATATATACCTCATTTCAATTGACTTTTATTATACTAATATTATAAATATTTGCAATAAAAAATAGTAATTAATTTCTTAATTACTATTTGATAAATTAATATAATAATTATATCTATTTACTGAATTCTTCTTATTTAATTTTAATAAATCTTGAGCTTCTTTTTCATTTTTCTTCTTTAGATTAGAATATCTTAATTCACTTTCTAAATATTCATCATATTTATTAAAATCAGGAGTTTTAGAATCCATATATAATTTTTTCTTAATAGGATTATATCTCATTAATAAAGTATAACCACATTCAACAGCAAGTTTTTCTTGTGTATATGAACAACTCATACCACCTTTTATTCCATGTTCATTGCAAGGAGCATAACAAATAATTAAAGATGGTCCTTCATGTTCAATTGCTTCTTTCATAGTTTTAATTGCTTGCATGATATTTGCACCTAAGCAAATACTTCCAACATAGCAATTAGAATATGTAGTCGCGATTTTAAATAAATCTTTCTTGTTAGTTAACTTACCATTTGAAGTTAACTTAGTTATCTCACCTGCTCTAGATGACTTACTTGATTGACCACCTGTATTTGAATACATCTCTGTATCAAGTACCATGATATTTATATTTTCATTAGAACTTAATACATGATCTATTCCAGCAAAACCAATGTCATATGCCCAACCATCGCCACCTAATGCAACGACAGTTCTTGCAGGTATATAATCTACTAAATCAACTAAATTAGAAGGTATTTCTTTCATATTATCAAATTCAGTTTTAATTTCATTTGTAATATCGAAGTTATCAAAATTATCTAATAATTTAGTATATAATTCTTTTAACTTTTTACTTCTTGGTTTTTCATTAACTAAAATATTTCTTAATTTATTTCTTTGATTGTTATATGAAATATGCATTCCTAATGCAAATTCAGCATTATCTTCAAATAAAGAATTAGCCCATGGAATACTATAAGATAAGTTTTGAACTGATCCTCCATATATAGAAGAACATCCAGTTGCATTAGCAATGATTAAATTCTTTCCATATAATTGAGTTAACAATTTAATATAAGCTGTTTCTCCACATCCAGCACATGCTAATGGATTTTCAAAACATGGCTTTTCTAACTGAGAACCTTTAATAGTAAATTTATTAGTATTTGTTGGATTAACATGATACTTAAATAAATCATTTACATATTTAGTTTCTTCAGGTTTCTTATCTAATACAAGTGCTTTCTTTCCATTTTTACCAGGACAAATAGATTCACATAATCCACATCCTGTACAATCAAGTTCAGATACACCTATTAAATAATTATATTCTTTTTCACCTAATGCTTTTACACCTATATCATCATTTATTAAGAAAGGTCTTATAACAGCATGAGGACATATAGCTGAACACATTCCACATTGAATACAATTTTCACTTATCCATCTAGGAACATTTTTACTCTTAGGAGTTTTATCAACATTTGATTTTTCAAAACATCCATTTTTATATTCAACTAAATCTTTAACACTTATATTTAATGATTTAGAATTAATCTTAGATATTAAATCTTTAGAATCTTTTGAATCAATTCCATCAACATTTCTTAAAATAATATATTTCTTAAAGCTTGCTAATCCATCTTTAATAGCGGCTTTATTATTTTTAATTACTTCTTTACCTTTAAGTTCATATTTAGTTTCTATATTATTTATTAAATTATCTATATCTTTTTTTCTACCTAGAAGTTTTAACATACAAGCTTCCATGATTTGAGATATCTTAGAACCTAAATGATGTTTTTCTGCAATTGTTGATGCATCAACTGTATATATTTTAATTTGTTTTTCTTTAATTATTTCTATATCTCTTTTAGTTAATTTATTAATAAAATCAGATGATTTAGTATTAATTAATAAATCACTTTTAAAGTTAGCAGTATCTAAACAATTATATTTAGTAAAATATTCATCATTAGTTATTACTGTTAAATCAGCAAATTCTAATTTATATGGTAACTTAATTTTCTTATCACATATTCTTAAATGTGAAATAGTTAATCCACCTGATTTACGTGCATCATACTCAAAGAATCCTTGAACATATTTAGTTTTACCAACTAACTTTAAGATATCTTTAGAAGCACCAACACTTCCATCTGATCCATATCCATATACTAAAATTTCTTTAGCAGGATTATCTATTTTATATTCATGATATTCTATATTAGATTTATTTAAATTATCATTTATACCAATTGTAAAATTACTCTTAGGAGATTTTTCTAACATCTTATAAACTGAATAAATATCACTTGTAGTGGTATTTTTAGAAGATAAACCATATCTTCCACCTACTACTTCAACATTCTCTTCGCTTAATGCACTTAGTACATCTAAATATAAAGGTTCACCAGCAGATCCTTGTTCTTTAGTTTTATCAAGAACTGCAACTCTTCTAACTGATTTAGGTAATACCTTAAGTAATGATTTAGTACTAAATGGTCTGAAAAGATGAACTTCAATTAAACCATATGGAGTAGCCTTATCACTTGCAAGCACTTCCTTAATTGTGTCACATACAGAACCCATTGCCACAATGACATATTTAGCATTTGGTGATCCATAGTAATTATATGGTTTATAATCTGTTCCAGCAAGTTTATTTATTTGACTCATATATTCATTAACTACACCAACTATATTTTTATAATCTGGTGTTCTTGCTTCAACAGTTTCAAAGTAAATATCTTCACCTTGATTAGTTCCATATATATAATTCTTACCTATATTTAAACATCTATCTTTATATGCTTTTAATGCATCCTTATCGATTAATTCTAATATCTTACTATCATCTATAGTGTTAACTACATTTAACTCATGACTAGTTCTAAAACCATCAAAAAAATGTAGGAATGGTAAACTTCCCTTAATACTTGCTAGATGAGACACTAATGATAAATAATATGCATCTTCTACACTTGATGATGCCATCATACAGAATCCAGTTTGTCTAACTGCATATACATCTGAATGATCTCCATATATAGAAAGTGCATGAGTCGCAACAGTACGTGATGCAACTTGAATAACTGCAGGAAGTCCTTCCCCAGCAATCTTATACATATTAGGAATCATTAATAATAATCCTTGTGATGATGTAAATGTAGATGATAAAGAACCACTTAATAAACTTCCATGTAAAGCACCAGCAACGCCAGCTTCGCTTTCCATTTCAACAACTTTTACATCTTCATTAAAAATATTTTTTGTGCTTTTACTTGCACTTTTTTCAAAGTACTCTGCCATAGGTGTAGATGGTGTAATTGGATATACAGGTGCTACCTCTGAAAAAAGATATGAAACACTTGCAGCTGCTTCATTTCCATCCATGATTTTTTTCATTTTTATTCATCTTCCTCCACATATGGTATATAAACTTCTGTAGTTTTAGAAGTTTTATTATTTATATCTTCATAAGTAGGTTTATTATCATCATATATAATAACTGTTATTAAGAAAAATAATATTACTATTATTTTAATTGAACTAATAATGATACCTGCAATAGCAAGTCCTTTACCCTTTTCATCATATACTTCTAATTGCTTTAAACCTAAAGCAGATACGATAAATCCTGGTAATGATAAAAATAATGATAGGATAAATCCTACTAAACACATTATATTTAAATCTTTCTTTTCCATAGAAATCACTCCTATAAAATTTAACACATATATTATTGCATAAAAAAACACCTAAGAAAAGTAGAAAGTGATAAAAAACCCGCTCGCACGAGGTGGGCATCACATGACACAGCTTTAGGATCCCCAACTAATAGAAGGGTCTTCAACACCGCATGCCAATTAGATTCCCAAAAATCACCATTAGTCGGTTTTTATGAAATTACCTCTCTTAGGTAATTTAAATATATCATTTATTATATTTTAAGTAAATAAAAATACACTTTATTTACGTGTATTTTTATGCTGCTTGTCCTGTAGACATAAAGTTCATGATTACCATGATAACAATAACTAAAGCTATTATTCCTAAAAGTACAGTTATCACTGCTAATCCTGTATTACTTTTTTTATTATTTTGTTGTACTTGATTATTTTGAATGGGCATATTATTATTCATTGATTGTACTTGTGGTTGAACTTGAGATTGTATTTGCATTGGTTGTAGTGGAACAACTTGAGGTTGAACTACTGGAGTTGGTTGAACTATTGGTTCATCAACTACTGAAGTTTCAGTAGGGTGTGTTCCAGGATTAAATGCACCTGGAAAAGCTTGAATAGCATTTGATGGTTTAGGTGGTGTTACAGAAGTAACGGGAATTGGTTGAACTGGCAACGTATTATTTACAATTGAAGCTGGTTCAACAGGTTTTATATCATTGTTTTCTATTGGTTTTGGTATTGGAATAGGTCTTGGAATAGTACTAACATTATCTAGTTTTAAAACGTTAGTATTTTGTTCTTGATTATCTTTTCCACATGATGGACATACAGTTACTCCATCACTTAAAATAGTACCACATTGACTGCACTTCATTTATTCCCCTCCTTATTGTAATTCTAATAAATTAGACCATGTTACTTTACCAGATACATCTATATATCCAATTACAGCAACATATCTAATATCATTGTTAAAATCTTTTCTTTCAAATCTAAAATTATTTACATCAAATTCATAACCTTTATATACTCCATTACCTTGCCAATCACTTATATAATTACCTTGATCATCTGTAATCGTATAATATTGAGTCGCAATTGTTAATGTTTCATAATCTTGTAAATTTAATCTAACAGTTCCTATATCTAAACTATCTTGATT
>Ga0247610_10000804_pt1 | contig 42059 bp, 75 predicted proteins | sample 174DNAGHGhighgp2_FD_193483 | JGI IMG/M metagenome (GOLD analysis project Ga0247610, IMG submission 193483) | Sheep rumen microbial communities from Palmerston North, Manawatu-Wanganui, New Zealand - 1742 DNA GHGhigh gp2 | ecosystem: Host-associated > Mammals > Digestive system > Stomach > Rumen...
TTGAATGATGTATTCTGAACACCGCAATATCCATGTGCGCAGATTGTTGGGTCGTAATGGAAAGACCATTCTTTTTTGTATGGGTCGTATTTCATGTGTTGTTCGCATACTCTCCCATTATGTGCCTTTATAAATTCCTCTTTGAGCCGTTCCTTTTCTCTGGCATTTATATCCTGTTGTTCCTCAACGCTCCCTTTGTAAGTCCACTCTCGATCTATCTGATGAACAGGGCATCTTCCTAATCCGCCTCTGTCTCTGAAAGCCTCATGTGTTTCGTTGCAAGGTCTCCTGTAAAGAGGACAAATGATAGTCGGACAATCGTTTTCATAATCCCAATCTATACCCCGATAACTCATTCCACCCATTGCCGACGATCCTTTACAATGCAGTCCGCAGGGAGTTATATATGTCAGATTATCCCGATATGCGACTTTGTACTCAAATCCGCCGTAAAACTCGTCATAGCCTTTTACATAGCTTGGATAATTGTCTTTTGTATATCCCTCTTTAAGAAGCCTTTGTGTAAGTAAGTTGTATTCTTTCATAAGCCCTCACACGGATGCACTCCGTATCTTCTCTGCATAGTGTCTCGCAGATATTCAACCGTCATTCCATATTCTTCTGCCATACATTTCTCACAGATTGAAAATGTAAAGTGAAGTGTTTTTGCTATGCGTTTATCCCAAGAATTTATCTGCGCACCGCAGTATTCACAATATTCGTCATACCATTTAATCCGTTCTGCCATATTTAACTCCTCATACATTTAGGTAACGGCATCCACGCATTTACGAAAAGCCCATAGCTTGCAAGTGTTCTTTCATCGTCTCCGTAATGAAATGCTCCGCTTCCGTCTTTTTCCTGCCAGTACATCCCGATTGTCGGTATTCCATAGTTTTCAAAACTCAAAAGCACATAATCGCTGTATCCGTCCTCGTCAACCTCGGGAGGCCTCTCGTCTATTGGTATCCACTTCATTTCCATATCTTCATCTCCTGTATATTTCTCTTCAGAAAAATCTCCCTCCCCTCATAGGTGATTACTTCTCGTCAAGCTTATCCAGTTCCGGAGTAAGAAGCTTGATCTCGATGTTGATCTCGTCGTCGTCATTCCTTTTCTTGATGTAGTGCGATTTTGCGTTCATAGCAAAAGCAAGAGCCTCTGCCGCATCGTCAAAAAGAAAATGATAATACTGGATTGTTACCTGGTACTGCATATTATAACCTCCTTTCTCTGTTGCTTATGATTATATCTATAAGCTGTTCTTTTGATAATTCTTCAAGCATTTCCCTTTCAAGCTCATCCAAGCGATAATTCACGCACTCTTCAACAAATCTGGTCTTGTTTAAATTATTTCTCTGACAATACCGGACAATCCTTTCTGTAGTCCTCTCCGAAATATTCGGAGAAAATCTACCATCCATTGAATTAGTCGCTCGATAACTGCTTTCGTTTCTTTTTTTCATTTCATTTATATCCTTTCTTTCAAAAAAAATAACCGCCTACAAGTGAGTCGGCACTCGTAAGCGGTTAATATAGTTAAAAGGTTCATAGGTAACCCTTTAGCCCGAAATTATTTTTGCAAGCCCGACTTCCTGCATGGATAGAATAACATATCCTTTGTCCGTATGCAAGTATTTTTTAATTTTTATTTTAAATTCTTTTCTCGCCAGTCAGAATCAATGTAATCATTCGTAGCGATCAGCATATTTTTAACAAAAGTATATTCCTTTGTGTTTGGCTTCTGGAGTTTAAGGATGCCATTCGCCATTTCCGTCAGCTCGCCGAATTGATCGGGAGTCTGTGGCGGATTGTTAAAGTAATATTTACCGTATTCCCATACCAGAACCATCATTTTTTTAAACTCATCCATCTATTTTTCCCTCTTTTTTATCATTTTTTACTGTTTTTTGGTCAAAAAGTGGGCACTGCCCACCAACTGCCCACCTTGTTAAAGTGGTTAAAACCCTTATGTTTAGCGGCTTTCAGTGTTTCCGCCCACCTGCCCACCTATTTTTCCTCGCGCGTATAGAAAAAAAATAAAAATTATAATTTCTGAATATTTATTAAATTGTCTGAAATTTCAATTTTTTATTTTTTTCTAATAAACCTCTATATTTTTGGTGGGCAGGTGGGCACTTTGGCAAAAATGCCGATTTTATGCGGCTTTCAGCCATTTTTTTAGGTGGGCAGGAGGTGGGCGGAGGTGGGCAGTTAATTAAAGGGTATATCATCCATGTCCGCCTCTGAAACCTCGATAAGATCAGTGTTTGAGTCCAAATCACGGCTCAAATCAATGATTACGCACCGGATTCTCTTTCCACAAATTGATACCTTTTTCCAACCCTTCGATTCCTTTTCCAAGAGATTGTTTCTCTGCGCCCAAGACAGAAATGCCTTGTTCTGGAAGTTACCCTCTTGCAGGAGTTTGTTAAATATACTCGGCAAAATCGCAACCTTATCATCCTTAAGCCACGATCCCCAACATCCGAAGCGGTATTCGCCGTTATCGTCCGGTTCAAATTGCGCTTGATGAGAGAAGACCATATCCTTAAGGTATTCATAAGCCCTTTTGTTTTCGGAAATATCGTTCTTGTTTTTCAGATACCCGAGGCACTTGATCGGATCAAGCTTAATTCCGTCCTTATAAAGATATTCCTCGGACAGCTCATCTGCGGTCAATATCAAAGCCATAGGAGCGATCTGTTTGTCCTCTTTTTCCTCAATTGACAGCTTTTTCAGTTTTTCCATCCACCACTCAAATCGAGTGTTTACTTCCTCAAAGCCTATGTTCTGGATCACTTGTACGAATTCTTTTCCACAGAATCCATAATTTGATCTTAATGTCTTTGATGTCGTGTTTCCATTCTTAAACATTGCCTCGGAGATCTCGATGTCAATAACTCGGTTCGCCGCCCCACCCTGCATTAGATCCGTCACAAGGCTTCGCTCTCCGTTAGTAAGAGTGCAGTTTGCCCATTTCGTCAGCGGATTAAGTCCGAGGCTCTGATTGGAGCGGTCACGACCTTTCCCGGCACACCACCGATATATAAGGCTCGAAAAATCATCGTCCTGTGTTCTTATCTGCGCCATATCGTCAAGCGTCATTGGTAAGCTGTTCAGCGCATCAAGGCGGATTTCCATTGCTGTTGGAGTCGCCTTCGCATCTGTCATGTATGCGCCCTCTGATGGATCAGCCCATATCGATGTCGCAACCATTAAAGCGACAGTCTTTCCCAAACCGGTGCCGCCCCATAAGCTGACGATGAATGGCAATGCTCCACAAGGCTCTACAAGCACTGATGCAAGAGAAGCCGCCATATATATCAACACTTCGATATGTCCGTCTGCTCTGATCTTCTTCGCCAGATTGTACCATTTTTCTCGATTTCCATATTCCTTAATCGACCGGAACAGGCTCATCAATTTAGGATCATTGTCAAACACGATCTCCGAGGATGAATACGGCATAAAGTTCTCGCCTATCCATCCGAGCTTGCTTGTGCTTACATGATCCGTGATGCAATCCTCGTTAAGTGCCTCAATATCGTTCAGATACCGGACAAGGCTCTTTGCATTCTCGGATGTAACCTGCACACCGTATTGAGCAAGGGCAACGATCTTTGATGCGCTCGCAAGAATCTCTCTTCCAACTGCGATTTCTGTCCAACAGCCCCGAACCTTAAAGCACAACATTGTCTTACACAGCCCACTTTCTGCGCTCTTAAGGATTCCTTTCGGGAAGATTGGATGATAGCAAGCATAATCTCGCCCCTTATCGGAAATCGTGTATATTCCTGTCTCATCTAATTGCCACACTCCACTGTTATAGGAAATGTCTTTTTCGGGAAAATCAACCGAGAAATTTGATTCGGTCTCAATGATCGTGGCTTTTTTCTCGCTTTTGAATCTGCGATTGTAAAGACCATATATCTTTTTAAATTGCGACTGACACCTGAGTTTCATTGACAGGGCTTCCAGCTCGTAATATTTCCGAGTACGGCTTATATCATCCTCAATCGCAAAAAGCTCTGCGAAAAGTTCATCCGAGAGCAAGTCCTCTTTTCCTAACTTCTCGACATATTCTAATAACATCTATCTCGTTCACTTCCTTCCTATCCAGATATTTCAGTTCATAACAGTAATTCAGCCAGTCTCGCTTGTCAACGAGATAACACCAGTTATCCGAAAAAATCTCGCAAATCTCATCAGCGCATCGGCAGATTTCCATTGCAAATGTCAGCTCAAAAAAGAATTTGCGTTCCGCTTCTTCTTTTGCCTTTTTTTCGGCTCTCTTGCGCTCATACGAGGCTTTTAAAATCTCCCTCGATGAATTTGCCATGTTGTGGTCATAAGAGCCTCCAAGGGCAAAATAAGCGGTCTTGAAATCGCAGTTATCCATTTTCCGCACAAAGTCGAAAATATCGCCATGGAAGCCACAGGCGAAACAATGCACCGAATCGGGATAGACCTTCATTGACGGATGCCGATCATCGCCATGGAATGGACAGTGAATCATTCTCGCACGATTAACCTTGATTCCGTACCTTTGGAGCAATTCCGGCATTGATATATCTTCTTTAATCTGTTCCACGCTCTTGGAGCAATTCGACAATCCTTGCACCGGTATCCTCCTTCCTACAGAAAAGAAATTCGACATCATATTTGCGCTCGATCGTTTTGAGAATCCGATAAAGAATATCTCCGGTCGTGGCTTTGGTTTCGATCGTCTGCCATTCTCCGTCCTTTTTCACTCTCCGTTTTCTTCTGGGATTCTCCCAAAAGATCACATCCTCAAGAGTTTCGATTCCGTCTCCATGTTCGCATAAAAAGATAATCCGGATGTTATGTTCTCTCGCCCGGATTATTTCATTGCGAAAACGCTCATGATCTTGGCACACATTGGAGCACAGTTCCGTAAGATTCTGCTTGCGGTCAATCACAAGTCTTGCATTGTCAAGGCTCATATAATCGCCGCAGGGAAGTTTTGAAATAAGGTACTGCACTCCAAGCGCATCAAATTGTTCACATATTCTTTTGAGCTGTGACCGGTGTTCCCGGCTGTCAATTTGAATATTCATATCAGTTAAAAGGAAGTTCTTCCGCTATTCCGTCCGGTATATTCATGAATCCGTCATTAGCTGTTTGTGTCGGCTGATTCTGTCCGCCGTTCTTGCTCTCGGCAAAATTGATCTCTTCGACAAGAATCTGATCTGCGTACTGTTTGTTGCCGTTTTTGTCGGTATAGTAATTATTCTGCACCGAACCTCTGACCACGATCTTTGATCCCTTATGGAGATATTTCTCGATAAATTCTGCCTGCTTCCCAAAAGTCAGACAATTAAAGAAGTCTGCCTCGGGCTGTCCTTCCGTCTTAAATCTGCGGTCAACCGCAAGGGAGAAGCTTCCCACAGTCTTACCGCCATTCGTGTATCTGATCTCGGGATCTTTGGTAAGCCTTCCCATCATGATGCAACTGTTCATTTCATTTCCTCCGCTTTCTGATTGATTTTATCGATGTTCTTGATTGCATTCTGCATCGCATTTACTGTAAGCGCATCGATATTCGCAACATTGTAAACCTTGCAAAGATTCTCCGGTGTGACGTTTTTCTCCTGCATAACCTTCAGCAATTCAGCCTTTAACGCACCTGCATCCTTTGCGTTTTTCTGCATAACCTCGTGTGATTCATTATCTGGATCAATCATTTCTTCGGTCGGAATGCAGAATACTTGAAAACAGGCATATTTGAATGCAATCGACATCGCCTTATTTGTAGCTTTGTCTCCGGAATCCATTCCCTCTCCGATTACTGTTGCAGATATCGAAGATCCATCTTCCGCATAAAAGGTGTATTTTACCTTGCAAATCGAATAGATCAATGATGCGCCCTTATTGGTAGTCCTCTCTTCCCTTGTCTGCTCCAGTATTTCCGGAACAATAAACACATGGTTGTTGATGAGCGCAGGATTAAGAGCATTCATAACCGCATCGATTCCTCTGAACATAAATCCCTGCGTCGTGTTCTTGCTATTCTTCCCGATAGCACCGACCTCAGCCATAACCGCCGAAATCGATTCATAAATGTTTTTCTTTTTTGTTTCTGCCATCATTATCTCCTTTCTTAATAAGCGACTATTTAATAACTATACCGTTCTTTTCCTCAATAGTGCAACCCTCAATCTTAAGTCCGCCCTTGATCGCCGCCTTGATGTCGTTCTTTTTCGGCTCAACCTTGACATTTTTCAGCTCATCCGGGAGCTTGTTGAAATCAAATCCATCCACAAAGTTCACACTGGAAGATTTACGGTATCCGATATCCACCCGAGCATCACTGTACTTCTCTCCGTTCAGTGCATAAGCAAGCCACTTTTTAAGGCTTTCCGCCTTGTTCTCACAAGCCTGCTTCCGCTTGTCAAGATTCTGCTTCTCGTTCTTGATCGCCTCTGCCTCGGCAAGAAGGCTCTTATACCAACAAGCCACACCGCTGATCTTCTTGTTGCGCTCCATATTAAGGGCTGTCAACCTTTCCTCATCAATGATCTCTCCGGTTTCCTCATCTATGCAGGATAGGATTTCTGAATCAATTTCGTAAAGTGTCATTATTTCCCCTTTCTCACAACTGCGTAATAACCGCCTTTTGTGCCAATCTCAAACTGTTCGCATCCATTCTCGGTCTTTCCAATCAGCTTTGCATCCCATAACTCAAACTTATCAGCTCTCTCATGGAGCTTGTGAGCTACCGCAAGGATGCATTCTTTCAGCTCAGTTCCTTTCTTCTGGAAAATGTAATAAGTCTTTCCGTTGTCGCCTTTTGCTTTTACCATTGCTTTCTCCTTTCTTATTCCCAGATGTCGTATTCATCATTATCGGGGAAATACACATCGTGTATCTCTTTGATCTCGTTAAGCAATATACGCACCTGCTCAACATCCATAGGTTTCATTTTGCGCTCCTTAATCTGATGATCTATCGGTTCAAAAATCAGCGCAACATCGCCGTAGATTTTGTTTCCGTGAAGCCCTGTTCCGTAAATGTAGGATGCCATAAGATTAACATTTGAGGCTTTTCTTTTGCCTGCGAGCATCCGAATATTGCGGATTTCCTTTTTCTCAAGAAGCGGAGTCCCGACTTCCTCAAATTCGCCGCCAAGATACCACTGGATATAGTCTACGAATTTCGGGATGTCGATCTCTTTAGTCTTGCCGGAAGTCTTAAAGGGAACAGGCTTAAGCTTCACAAGCCCATCTTCTGTTAAGATTAAATACATCGTTCTTCCTTTCCGATACTCAAGCAGTATAGCTCAAAGTATCTCTTAATCACTTTCATCGAGTAAAAACCGATCCGCCCACCTTCTCCGGAATAAATACTGATCGCTATCCTCATATCTCCGTCATTCAGCTCACGGAGCTTGTCAAGGTATGCCGCTCCTTGATTGATATTGTTTTCGGGATCTGTTAAATCTTCCGAAAATGTGTCCTTATTAAGTTGCATCAGCCCGATATACTGCCCGTTTGCGCTTACCGCATTCGGATTGCCGCTTGATTCTATCTCGCAGAAGGCGATCAGCAGGTTCTCGTCAATATCGTATAATTCGCCGTATTTGGCGCATAGATCCTTTATATCTTCGCTGATGTAACTTTCCTTGGCTTCGCATTTAAATGCCCAGAGAAAAGTCGTTAAAACGATTGTGGCGGTAATTATCGCTCTTCGCATACCACCTTCTTTCTTTGCAGGATAACCGATGCGGATATTCCCAAAATTCCGACTATTACCATAATGACCGGAACGATCATCTTTTCGGAATCCATTAAGCAAGCCCCTGCAATCCATAGCACAACTCCCATTCCTCTTAATGCCTTAATCATCATTCACTCCTTTCATGTGAAAAACCTCACAGATTCTTTCGGCTGTCCATCCGTACCGTTCAGCCAGCTTTTTGATCTCCGCCGATGTAAATGTGCCGTTCTTTTTCTTATTGACAAAGGTCTGCGGAGTTATTCCGAGAAATTCTGCGAGAATCTTTCCAGTATCGTGATTTTTTTTCATTTCAAGCTTCAGCTCTGTATCGTCCATTTGCCACCTCCTTTCTGCCTCGCATCTTTTAAATTAAACTATTTTTTAATAATTGTCAACAAAAATTAAAATATAGTTTAATTGTTCAATCTCGCCATAACATCAATACCCATCTCTTGATCGAGTTCCTTGACAATCTTGTTGAACCATTCCGGATTTCTTTCCTTAAGATCATCGAGCTTCTCCTTATTGCGAAAGACCAGTGCAAAATATACAGACTCTCTCATTTCGTAATATGACATATTGGCTCCTTTCTCACCATCCCATCATCTCCCAGATCTCATCCATCTGCTCATCAATCGTCTTCTCTGATTTCTTCGGAAGCGGCTTTGGATTGTCGATCATATCATCAATTTTCGCTTGCTCATCTCTGTGCTGTATCCATGCCGGAGTGCAACAAACCTGACATCCGTTTGCGTAGGTTACCTCGTAAGTACATCCTCTGTATTCATATACGATTGTTGTGAAATACTTATCTCTGTATGTCTCTTTCTTGATTGCCTTGTGTGCCATATATGCTCCCTGCGGAGGTTTAACCGCCTCCGCTCGGCTGTGATTTTTATCTTAAAAACATATCAACATGACTGTTTCTAAATGTTGCCTGTGTTCCATCGTTAAAGTGAAGCACCAGATACTCATGATGCTCATCTATGCTGTTTGCATCGGTCTCGGCTTCAATCTGCTCTGCTTCTTTGCCACCCTCGATAATATCCCATGCGGTAAGCCCTGTGTACTTTACTTCCTTTTCTTCGGTAATGTTTCCAGTATACTTATCTGCATCGTATACAAAAACTCTAACTGTTGCCTTCTGAAGTTTCTCGTTGCTCATTGTCCATGTCTGATTGTATGATCTTATCATTTTGTTTCTCCTTTCGGTGTGCTGTTTTCCTTGTTTCTGATATAAGTATATACCCATATATTAAATATGTCAACATAAAATACAAATATTTTTTAATTTTTTTTCACGCAAAGAAAAAGCACCCTTTCGGATGCCTTTTCCATTATATCTCTGCAATCTTCCGCATAACGCTGTCGTACAGCTTTGGATTGATGTATATAAGCGTATCCATCAGCTCATCCAGAACAGGGAACACCTTTTCAATTCCCTTGTCCTTTACGGCTTGCGAAAAGTCGCTTGTGCTGAAATACGACTCATCAACCACACTCGGAGTCATTGCAAAAGAATATTGATTCGGATTTGGAGTCTCAAGAGATTCTTTCGGGAACAAACTCTCCTTGATCGTCAGATATGCCGCTAATTTGATGCAAGTGTTTGCATTGGGATTTCGCTCCCCTTGACATTCGGCGATTGCTTCGATCAGATCATTCTCGGTAATCATACGACCACCGCCTTACATGGATTCCATCTTCTGAATGAATTTCTTAAACTCCATTTTGGTACGCTCATCGGGAGCATCTTCCATAAGATCACGAAGCTCCTCAACAAGCATATCGCTTGCGGACGAGTATCTCCCCATAGAGTCACGCTTGGCATTTCTGCCCCTGCCTCTTGCGTAGGACATACCTCCGTCACGATTCCTTGAGTAATCGTCTCTTCTGGAATACCTATCATCATACATACGATTGTCGTACCTTCCGGAATACTCTCCGTCTCCGGACATTTCATCTGCCTTAAGCAGATTTTTCTTTGTATGCGCAAGAAGGTCAAGATACTGCATTTCTGCTGATGAGAGCTTGCCTTCTTTTTCGACCTTGCGCTCAAGATCTTCCATTTCATCACAGACAAATTCCATTAACTTGTGCATAATTATCCTCCTTCCTATGCGATGCGATTTATCACAAGATTTGCGTTCTGTACCGCAATCTGTGGTGCCGGTGTTACTGTCGGATCAGATGATGCAGGAACAGCATCAATCGATACACTAAAGCAACATCCTTTAGGCACACGGATGATCGCCGTTGATGTCACATTACCGTAATTATCGCCTACTTCCGCAGGGACAAATATTGCTCTGCTTGTAAGCCGAGGTTCTCCGTTGACAGTAATCGCTACTGCAATACCGCCATCGGGAATTGTGCCGCCTGTCGGAACAGCAATGTTTCCGTTAAATGTGACCTGATAAGTCGCAAAGCACTGGTTCGTGATTCCACGGAGAATAAAAATTCCTGTCTCATCCTCGTGGTAAATATACCCACGATTGCAAGGAATAGATGCGCTAAAGATTACCGGCGCATTAAGATTGACCGTCTGTAATGCGTTTGCAAGATATTCTGCCGCCATAATCACACCCCCTTATGCACCACAGCCACATCCGCATCCGCATCCGTTATTGCAAGTGAATATCGGAGTGCTTCCGTAAACGGGCTGTGCCGGGATAGGGCAAGAACGAAGTTCCGAAACGAGCTGATTAAGCTGTGTTGCTCCGCTCTGACGGAGTTCTGCGGTCTGTGCAACCTGTGAAGCCTGAAGGTTTGCAAAATTGAGTTGCTGACGGAGCTGATCGTTCTCTCTGCGTTCTGCATAAAGCTCCTGATCGCAGAGCTTATCGAGAATCCTCTGTACTCCTGCGGTCTGATTTGCGATAACATCTCTGATGCCCTCGTTAAGAGCCTGTCTGTCAGCGCAGTTTTCCTGTGCAACAGTATACTTAAGATCAGCGATGCCAAGACGATTCTCACAGCAACAGTTAGCAAGGCTTGACTGAACACCATTGAAGCCCTGGTTCATTGCGTTCTGCATTCCGAAAGCGGTCTGCATATTAGCAATCTGACGAGCATTTGCGCTCTGCTCAACACCTGCGAAGCCGTTTGCAAGAGCCATCTGGATATCTCCGCAACATCCGCAAAGCTGTGTCTGTAAGCCGTTGATGCCGTCACGAACAGAATTGATTCCGTCATTGAGCATAGCATCTCTGAATCCGCTGTTGGTGTTGGAGTTGATGTTCTGCTGTCCGGTAAGAAGCCAAGGGAATTCATATCCGCCGTAGCCGAAGCCGCCAAAGCCGCCCCATCCTCCCATTCCGCCCCACATACCGCCGTTTGCGAGTAAGAGCAGAAGGACGATCCATCCCCAGTCTCCGCCAAAGCCACCGAATCCGCCGTTATTGGCATATCCGGAAGGGCTGACAAGCATCGTTGCAGGGATTCCATTACTTTCATCTGTTAGTGCCATTTTCTTTTCCTCCTTTAATTTTTTAAGGTCAGCGGCTATCCTCAAATCGGATAGTCGGTATATTAAGGTGTGCGCACACGCTTAATTCTTGATAAATTGCTTAAATACCGGATTGTTTCTCATCTGCATGGCTTGATTAACCTGTTGCTGTGATATTTGTCCGGTATTAAGTAAGTGCTGAATGATAGCATTCGGATCTTGAACATTCACATTCTGCGGAATATTAAACCTCTGCGATAGTAACTGCATAGGATTCTGTCGCATCTGCTGACACAGATTCATGAAGTCGTTTATGTTTCCAACCATATCAATCGTCTCCCTCGTCTTTTCTCTTTGATACCTTTTTAATATCGGGCTTAGGAATTTCATTTTTCAGATCCTCGATTTCGGACATAATCGACTTGATCTTTTCGTTGAAATCATCGGTTGTCACATACTCAACCTTTGATGCTTCCGTTTCGGCTTTCTGAATGATCTCTTCCTTGACAAGTCTGTATCTCTCGATCTTGGGAGATTCAAGCTGTGAAAATCCCATAGACTTTTCAATCACGATAGGCTTCCCCTCGATCTTGAATGTCACACAATTTCCCATTCCCACAGGATAGTTAATAGCAAATTCCTCTGTGGGAGCAATCAGAAATCCGCCGTTCTGAATCTGTGGTGTCTGCTGTTGAGATGCCATCTGTGGCTGTTGCATTCCGTAATTTGGCTGATACTGTTGATACTGTGGATATTGTGAAAAATTGTTAGGATAGCCCATTTTTAGTCCTCCTTTTTATACCAGAAATATTGAGGGATCTCTTTCGAAGAGTCCCAAGAATCATATAGATTTCCGTCAATGACAGTCGCAACATGGCGACCAAAACCAAGCACATAGATACCTTTAGGATTGTCCCGGCAGAAATCCTCCGCCGTGTAACAATCTGGACAAGTATCGGGAAGGCTCTTCCTGTAAAATCCGTTCTCACGGAGCACCGCCCCCCACACGCTGTTAGAGTGCGGCATATCTCCCATTGCGAAGCCATTCACACATATTTTCACATAGGCAGTTTCCCAATCAATACCAAGAGCTTTTGCCACGGCTCTTATCGCACAATCTTCTACTCTTCTTCCTGTAGGATTAGGATTGTATTCTACCCACATAGCAATCATCCTCCACCGATTTTACATATTCCTCAAGCCCGGTGTCGCCGTAATTTTTGTGCATATCATAACAAATGCGTGTCGCTTCGCTTATACTAAAACCACACCGCTTGAGTCGCTCTATATACTTTTCCAAATGTTCATACCCCATGAGATAATGATAGACCAGATAGAATTTTAGAAAAATGAAAGAAAACTGCAAATTTTATGCAAAAAAAAATAAGACCTGCATCACAAGTCTTATTTGAATAATACCTTTTCCCACCGGTACACGATGTTGTATGCGGTTCTGACAGAAACCTCGGCTTTCTCGGCGCATTTCTCAAAGGTCAAACCGTCAATGTAATGGTATCTTAATACCTTTCTGTCTCTTTCGGCTCTCTTGCCGACAACCTTTTGATTTATCAAACGCTCGATGTCGTCATATTCCAAGTTTGGATAATGATGTCTCATTTCTTTTTCTTCTTGATGCGCCCAGTTCCGTGACACATATTGCACGAAACATATCCGGAATTACCGCCCGTTTTCCGTCTGCGTTCAGTCCGTTTTATCTTTACTTTCTGCCCCATAGTCTACATCGCCACCGCCAATTATATTAACTCCGTCTCCGTCTTGTTCCGCTTCTATTTCGGTTTTTATCGTTTCAAACTGGCTTTCGTAATAAATCCAAAAAGCATTGCTCCCGAACAGAAGTACAATGAGAATGATCGCCAATATCCACAACCGTTTTATCGTGCGCTCTAACCGCACAGAAGCCGCCTCAAATACCGCAAAGGATATTTTATCGTTTTGCATAACAAAACTCCCTTCTTGGGCTTATTATAGCCAATAAAGGGAGTTTTGTAAATGTTTTATTTAATGTCAGCTCTAACAAGCTCCTTAATGTATCCCTGCCGGTTCTCAACCTCGTTCAGCTTCTGGATAACATCTGCATCAGTTTTTTTGTTCAACTTAAGACAGATCATGATTGTATTTGCCTTGTCGTACTTCTCTCTCGCTCTTTTCTGCGCTTCCGTCATATCTTTTCCACCTTATCCTCTCCGTAAACCACATTTAATCCGCTCCCATTGTCCCAACGCATCAGCAAGGAGCCTGTATCGTCAACTCCTTTGACCGTTCCCTCTGTCCCGATCGGCGGAGCTTGTAAGTCGTGCATCTGTACCAATCGCACCCTCGTTCCCTGCGGATACTCTGCCCTTATCTGGTCAACAATCTCTTTTCTTGGAAAAATCATGTTAAAATCTCCTTTCGTTAATGCAGGAAAACTGTATTTGATTTCCGAAAGCTCTGTGGAATCCGCTTTCCTTTTCTTCCGCCTTTTCCCTTGTCGGGTAAGAGAATACTTCTCTTTCTCCAGTATTCCATATAATAATCAGCTCGTATCTCCATTCAATTATCTCCTCAATCCTTCCGGTTCTGCTGTTCTCAAAGATTCCGTCTGTAAGCTGTCCTTCAAATTCATCTTCGCATTCCTGCGCCGTGTCTCTTGTGATCTTGACGATGCTATAATCGTTCGTTCCGGTCTTGTCGGAGTTCAAAACCTCGATGATCCGTGTCTGTCCGTTCTCGGAAAAATCATATCTGTATGATTCTTTGAAGCTCTCCCTCTGTCTGTGTCCGTCTGCTCCATATACTTTCCATGTTTTCGTGATTGCCATATCATTTTCCTTCCTGCCGGAGATTAACCGCTCCGGCTCGGTGTGTTCGGTTTATGCGAATGCTTTTTCAAACTCTGCGGTCATTGGGATGTTGAATACTGTTGCGAATGCCTGTGCTTTGCTGTACCCTTGCTCCACAAGGTATTCGATCTCGACTTGATTCTTGCAGGTATTAAGGCATCCGTTCAGTTCCTTGTTTGCGTACATCTGGAATCCGTTAAGGGTTCTGTTCAGCTTTCCGTCAGTGATGTACTTGTCCTCGATTGCGAGGTAAAATCCCTGCTCGTTCTGTACGATCGTGAAGTTCCTGTTTCTTACTACGAAGTTTCTGATGATTGTGGTTGCCATTTTGTTTTCCTCCTTAAAATGTGGTGCATTTCCTTGTTTCTTAATATAAGTATATACCCACATACACCAAATGTCAACAAAAAATGAAAATATTTTTATATTTTTTTTGCATACAAAAAAGCCCGGGAGCTACCCGAGCCTTTTCGTAATGATTTAAGAAAGGAATTAATGAATGAGAACCAATCAATCAGCATATAAGAAGTATATCTTAATTCGATTCCGATGTCAATCTCTGCGCCTTGTCGTATTTCGCCTTGAATATCGCCACAAGCGCATTGATAAGCGTAGTGAGTGCCGCCAGAGATGCCGTGATCTGTTCCGTGTAAGGCACATTCCAGATGATGAGAAGTGCGCTAATAAAGGTTACCGCCGGAGCGATAAGCGTGGCGATCAGCTTCAAAATATCATAAACTTTATCATTAATCATTTTTTATCCTCCTTAATGGATGTTGTTGATAACTGCGTTCACAATAGTAGTCACAAGGATCGTAATAGTCGTAGCGACGATAAGCCAAGTAGCCTTGTCCCATTTTTCCTTCGGCTTATTGTCAAGATCCTCCACTTTGATTGATAAGTTGTCTATTTTTTCGGAAATGTGTTCCTGCCGGTCAGCCACTATCTGCACTGATCGAGTAAGCTCCCTTATCTCTCTTGTGGTTTCTTCTACTTGCATAAGCCGCACCCCGTATTCAGTTAAGCATATTTCGTGTTTTTCAAGCTTTTCCCGAATGTCGTTGTACTGTTCGTCCGTCATATCATTTACCTCGTGAGCAGTTTAGTCCATGTCTGTATGCCTATTATACCATCTTCTGTCAGATGATGTAAATGCTGAAATTCAAGTGTAGCTTTTCTTGTGTTTGTTCCAAAGATTCCGTCAATACCGTCTTTTGATATTCCTAAATACCTCTGGGCGATCTTTACTTCCTCGCCTCTTGATCCGAGCTTGATCGTCTTAAGGAATGTTGCTACTCCAACTTCTCTTCCGCTTCGGCTGTCCCACCGAGCTTTTCCGTCTCTTGTGTCGATATGGGTAAATGAAGAATAAAGACCGATTCCACCCATTCCCATTGCCTCGGCATACATCGCAACCTCTAACGGAGAAGTATTCTTGCATACGGTATCAGATGCTTTTCCTTTAACGTGCTGACTATTTGTGGCACCACCTACCTTTGCATTCCAAGCAGGAGTTCTGTAAGCTGAATTGATCGTTGTTACACCGAATTTATCCCGACAATCCTGCAATCTCCTTACAAGATCTCCGTCAATAAGGATTTCATCTGATCCGTCCTTGCAAGCAAATTCTCGGATCTGGAAGTTTGATACTCTTCCGTCAATCGTAAAGAACATATCGCCGTGTTCTTTTTTGGAGTATTTATTGACTCCCGATAATACTTCAAAATACTTATATTCCGGCATTGGCTTTTCTCCTTCCTTTTTACATAGTTTCTTCCATTCAACATCTGTTCCGTAGAATAGGTCACAATCAAGATCACCGCCGTACCCGTCAAGTCTGCCTACGGAAGTCCATTGCCACATAACATATGTATCCCAATATTTCGGGACGGGAGATTTTCCGGCGTTGCTCATATCGTAGTTATAGTCGATGCCGTTATCTCTGTACTTGGCAATCCACAACTTGTAATATGGTGCTACATTGCTCCAATTGTAAGCATGTTCACAAGACAAGACGGACATATAGATTATAGGCTTTATGCCTGTTCGCTGATAGAATATATCGAGCCATTGTTTCGCCCAAGCGGTGTCATATTTGCCCGATGATTCCCAGTCAAGAAACGGGATCCCCTCACCGAGATATGAGCCTATTACATTGAGGAAGTTTTGCACCTCTTCTTCTGGGCGATTGTTCTCTGGACGAGCAAAATGATAAAATCCCAACAGTTTACCGAGCTTCTTGGCATTATTTATGTGCTGAAAGAAGCAAGGATCGGTGTATGTTTTGCCCTCTGTCGCCTTAACAATGACAAAATCGCACTTTATCAAAGATAGGTTTATGTACTTTTGTGATTCTGAGATGTCAATGCCGTTCATTCTTTCCTCTCATTCTCCGCATTATCTCTGCGATTAGTTTGAAATCAAGTGATGTTTTCTCGGTTATTTTTATTCCGACCAAATCAGCGCACTCAATAACATAGTTTACATATTCATTTTGCGTTCTTATTATCTGTTCCAACGCTCCGTCCATTCCATACATCATACACCTCCCATTCATCGTTAAACCATTCATCATCTTCGGGTAAATCTTCAAGCCTTGGAATGTTTAGTTTGTCTTTGTTTTCGGCAAACCATTGTTTAAAGGTTTCTACTGTGTCCATTGTTCTATGTTTAATTCATTTCAATTTTTATCTGTACTATGCACTTTATCCAAAATGAACTATACTTTTTAAGGCTTAAAAGTTTAATTCATTTAATCCATAGGCGAGGAATCGAACCTCGCATGAATCGGACACCTTTCGGCTTGTACTGATAATTTCACCGACTCTTATCACGTTTAAGCGTCTACCCTCTCCGCCACTATGGATTTCAAAATCGCCCACCATGTTACGCATTGTTAAGAGGCTTGGTGGGCTTGCTGACACGGGTAAGGATTCGCACCTTACATGATGCTTTATCAATTGACGTTCCCAAACATCAACCGTCGTGTCGCGTTTACCTATTCCGCCACCGTGTCTAAATCTTTACTCTTCTGTAGGTTCCTCTACAACGGGATGACTGATAAACTCCTTATAGCCATCAACATTGTCCAACTGTGAGTCGAGAATTTTTACCGATGCCGTTGATACATCGGGCGCATTCCATAAAATCTTGCAAACATCGTGGAATTTCGCCTTTGCACTATCAAGGTCACTCCACTCTGTTATCTGCTCTGTCTGTAAAGCTCCATTTGAAACATAGATTACATAGTATTTCATTTATTTGTTCCTCCTAATTAAGTTAATCGTAAGTAATACGCTCCCGAATTTTCGCCATAAACTGAAATAGCCATACCTTTTCTTACATATAAACCAAAGCGTCCCGATGTTCCTCCAATTTCTATCGATGGGCTTGTTGCGTGGTTTGAACCTTTTAAATACATTCTCCCTGTCTCATTAGAACCATTTACCAAATTTATATACCCATCGTACGGAGCAATGTAAGGGTTTGATAAAGTATATGAAGATACATCAACATACCCACCTATGGTATCTATGGTTAATTCACCTACAATATCATTCAATCCCCCTACTGTCGCAACCTCATAATTCGTATTCAGCGTAAACGTTGCTCCGCTTGCTATATTTGTCTTTGCTCTTACAAGTGTTCCATTTAAGTAAAAAAATTTTCCTGCAGGAATTGTCGAACCCGTTGTATTTGTCGTTCCCGTGAGGTCAAGATTTGTTAAATCCGCTTTCCTTGCGCATTTATCTTGCACACTCTTTGTCTTATCTCCGTCTAAATAGACTCTATCTCCGGGATAGTGAAGTGGTATCTGACCCGTGAGAAGTTTTCTGTTTCCTTTTTTATATCCGAGCATTGTTTATTCCTCCGCTAATCAATAAGATATGAGATGCAAAATGCTCCCATAGTATTTGCTACATTACTCATATATTTAACTTCTCCATTGTTGGTTACAACAACCTCTCCATAGAGACTTGCCTCAATAACAACTGCAACTTGAACATTTAGCGTTGGTTTATATCCATTAGGTAAATTTGCTATTGTTGTTAGTGTATTAGCGGGAATTGTTCCAGTAGTGTACCGCCTTACCCAAACTTGATTTCCTATTTTTCTATATTGAACAACATTTCCATTTACTGCCGAAGAAGTCTGCCAACCACTATCTTTTAATCTATTTTCAACACTCTCCCCATTACTCATCAAGCACCTATTCGCCGTTGTCTGTAAATCGACTACCGCTTTGTCGGTGCCGTAGTAGAGGGTGATTACTGTGTCTTTGGTAGGTTTATTGCTACTTGAATTAGTAATAGTTCCGTTATTATCAACCCATCTTTCGCTATTTGAGGACACTGTTATAGAGATAGTTCTATTTACATTTGTTGCTACAATATTGTTAGTGAATATTGCACTATTCCCATATACATAATCTAACCTTAATATCTGATAATCATTCCCATCTGTTATAATATATGAATTATCTTTAATCTTGCTAAAATCAAGGTCATTGTATATTTCATTAATTAATGTCGCCCATGTTTTATCTCCGTCAGCCGTAACCTCTACATAATCCTCACTTATCTCCCCTATCTCTGCGCCCTCAACATCTACATCATATAAACCATCCTCGGTGGCTGATTCAAACTGTGCCTCGGTTACGGATTTGATATTCTCAATGACGGTCTTTTCGTTTGTGGAATCGTCTGATACATGACTATCCGTAAACTGCATCGTTGGTTCTTGGGGCATATTTGTGCCCGATGCGTTTTGAATGGTATGCCCACCGCTACCGCCACCACCGCCACTAATTGCGCTTGCTATATCGCCAAGTTTATCTTTTAGCACATCGGCTATGTTTTTCGGCGTGGAATCTGTCGTGTTTAGGCTTTCGTTTAATGCCACTGGTTTAGTAACTGTTGCCATTTTTATCCTCCTATACTGTAAATGTTTGGCAAAGTGCGCCATCAACGATTGATAAGTTTAAGTTGGGGATGGGAATAGATAATACCGTACTGGGCTGTATTGAACCTTGAGGGTTTGTTATTTCAAGCTCGAGTGTGTTATTCTGGTAAGACGCATTTTTTACTCCCTTTGCAAATAAGGTTGTTGTGTTCCACTCTGTTTGGACACCTAATGTATTCGGGTCATAATCGATGCCTGCAATATTTCCTAACGTGGGTTTATTTTTTATATAATCATCTGCGGTATTGTCGGTCTGATTCCAATCGGCTTGTACGTTTGCTTGTGCGCCTGCCTCTATACCCTCTAATTTGCTTTTTAAGGTGCTTGTAAAATCTTCTGTGGATAATTGCTTGCCTGCGACCTTATCGACCTTATCATCCAAAAGAGCATCGGTTTCAGACTGGGTGTAATAGTTGGATAAATCTACCTGCGTACTACCGATATGCTCCCACGCATTATTTACATAGATATATTCATCGTATACATCCTGCGTTTCCGCCGTTGCTTTAGGCACAAGATAAATCGTAGTAGTCGATATATCTTGCGTGGGTAAGGTCTGCACTACAAGGATGTTAAGCGTTACGATGGCACTTATTAAAGCATTTACTTCTGCCTGCGTATAGGTTTCGGTTTTCTTATAGTAATTTACAAGGTTATTAACCGTGTTATCTATAAATCCTGCATCATTAGAAAACGCCGACAGATTAGATGGTATATTTACGATGGTCTTGTTGCTTGGTGCATTGTCCGATACTTCTGCCACGCCAGTAAACTGCAAGTTCGGTCTTTCCGTCATTGCTGTTCCCTGTTTGTTTAAAATGGTATGCGCTGTCGGTTCGTTTTCAAGTGCGCTGATTCTTTCGTCATTGTCACCGATGCCATCTTCCATGTGATTCAGCCTTTGCGCCTTTATAGGGCTGTCGGTTGATGGTGAATTTGTCCATCTTTGTTTCTGATACGCCATAATCTGCTCCTTAATTTAAGGGAATATATAACCTAAATATACCAAGTGCTCTGTACATATCCCCATCAAGCTCAATTGTCCTTTCACCCTCGTTATAATCTATATAAGATGTATACGCTGTTCTTGCTATGTAAATTCCCTCTGTCGTTATAACTACCATCTTTTTTAATGCAACATACGGGTAAAAATTGCTTGATGGTGATACTATCCTATAATGGCTTCCAGGGGATGCCGTTATCCCTAAAATTGTTCCAGTATATAAATCCATAAAATATTTACCGCTGTAATCGCTTGGTGTAATTACATACGATGTTGATATTACACCCCATTTTACATTTCCCGTTTTAGGATTAAGGAAATTATCAAGGCATAATTTTACTTGTGTATTTCCATTTCTGAAAAATTTAATTCCCATACAGCCCGTGGCAGAAGGTCTTAATATCATTATATTGCTATCAATAGAGGCGTAATTTAGAGTTATATATGCCACGCAATAACCATTTGATAATGATACGAGAGCAAACACGCATACATATCCTTGGCTACTTTCACTTATGAATGCAGGAATTACAGCCAAACCATAATTATCGGCTTGGTCTATCGGTCTTATCGCATATATAGCGTTCGCAGGGTATTCGTCCCAATTTTCAGCCGTATTATATTTGATTTTAAAGGTCTGGGATATAGGTATACATTCCCACCCCATAACACTTGCGATTCTTTCTACCGATTCCCTATCATAGATTGTTGCACGGTATGTTTCTGTCACATCTTGTATTGATATTTTGTTTAATGGTACATTTTGCCAATCGTTTGATATTGCCATAATTTACTCCACGGGAATATAAAGCCTTGTATTTGATAACATTGAAAACTTTACTCCGTTAACTTCTATAATTCTATTTCGGTCGCTATAATCATAAATGGATTTTTTTATGTTATTGCATGTTAAAATATTAGCCCTTAACGATGAATCGCTGTATGATTGATAATAAGCTGAATAAGGTATAATTTCTATAAATAATGAACCGTCATTCTGAATAATATTTGAACCGCCAATCATAGAACTTGCATAAATATATTGATAATCTTCTGATTTCGGGTTTTCTAAATCTACTATCTCACCAGAATTACCAATACAACAAAAGCAATCAGTATCAAGTAAAACATTTTCGCAAGTATCAAAACCAAACCACCGCCGTTCGCTATTTCCATCTGGCGTTTTGATAACGGAAAAATCACCGTCTGTATAAATTGCGACCATATTATACCCTACATAAGTTGTGCCACCTATACTACCTTTTGATGCTACATCACCGCTTTCGTCAAGGTCTACAAAATATATATATGAATCTGGCGAACCATAAGACCATCCACCGTAAAAAATCAATCCATAAACTGAACCATCTGGAATGTATACGGGTAGCAAATTCATTTGAGGTGTGGTTGTGCTCCACAATCCGCTTATTGATGTATACCCCAGTTCAGATGCGTAATTGACCGTACCACCGATATTATCAGCTATCCTTTTTACAGATGCATAATCATAATAGCCCGTTCCAGATATGCCTTGTATATTGACTAACTCCCATTCGCCCATTAACTTATCTCCGTTACTATACCGTTTACAACTTCTGCTATACCGCCGTATATTTCAACTTCGGGATTATCGTTATATTCCACAAGCACAATGCCACGGTAATTATTATCCTCTTTTTCTTCGTCCTCTTCCATCTGGTTTTTTATATCCTCGACCTGCATTTGCAAGTCGGTTATAAATAACCTTTGGTCTTGCTCACCCTCTGCGGAATATTCATCCGACATAAACTGATTTCCAGATAACCTACGGTTTGTTACCAATAGGGTTAGGGTATGCTCCACGCCCTCATCGTCCACATCGGTATAGGATACCGTATCGCCACATTCTAACCACGGATAAGCAATCTGGAAAGCAGAAAAGGGTTTAAACCCTATCTCCGCTACTTCATCAAGGATGTTTTGCGCCATTTCAAGCAAATCCGTACCCGTTTGGTCGTATGCAAATATATTACCTTGTATGATATAGGAATTTACGCCAGAATACGGATAGAACACACCGCTTTCATCAGAAGTATTGCGGATTATGATTTTATCGATGGCTTTTACATCATAATCCTCATACTCAAAATCTTTAAACACAGGTACATCCTCGTGCCCCTGCTCGTTTAAGTGCTTTACGGAAAACATACCATCGCCATCGATATAGCCGATAACGCCGTTTATTTGGCACAGTTGCATTAGATAATCAAGCCCCGACATTTCACGCACACGCTTTTTTGTACCGCCAAAGCAGGGATAATCCCCATTCTGTAACCACAGTACATAATTATCTATGCCGTATTTTGCCTTAAACGACAGAAAAGAGCGATAAATAGTAGATACGCCTAAACTGTTCCACCACCCGGATACATCAATCTGCGATAAACGGTAAAAATCATCATACGCCACTATGGTTTTTAAGCCTTTCATAGATGCTTTAACGGATTCATCTATTATGCCAGTAAATACCGCTATCCTTTGCGTGTGGTCGGCTTGTAACCATACCTTTATTTGCTTATTCTTTAAATACGCATCGTTAAACGCATCCGTGGTAAAGGTTAGTTTACGTGCGATACAGCCCACAAATTCAATGGATGGTGATGCTACAATACTCTCAATCAATTCAAAGCTATCAACATCTATATTTGATTCGTCAATTGTACCCACACCGGTTACGGTAACGGTGATATGCTTCTGCGATATTTCAGATTTCCACGCCTCTTTAGTAAGGTTATTAACCGTTATCATTACTTTCCTCTAACTGGTTCTGTATATCTTCAAGCTGTGCTTTTAAATCAAACTCGTTAAGTTCGTCTATTTCGCCCTCGGCTTTGTAATCATCCCACATAGCTTGGTCGCCTTTTAATGTTCTTGACATTATCAAGGTTTCTACCGTTATCTGATCGCCATTATTATCATAATCATAATAAATCAGATTGTCGCCACATTCAAGCCACGGATACGCATTCTGACCGCTTTTAAACGGTCTAAATGTTATCTGCGAAAGTGCGTTGAATATCTTAAGCAAAGCCTCGTGCAAGGTTTCATAATCTTGGTTAAACGCAAAGATATTACCTTGTATAATATAAGAATTTGCACCACCGCCGTAATACTGTACGCCATAATCCTTGGATGTATCACGGATTATTACGTTATCAATAGGCTTAATCGTATAATCGGAATAATCAAGGCTTTCGTATGCATTTATAATGGTCTGCGTTACATCACCACCGGATTCATAATCTGACGGGTATATATCATTTGACGGAAACAAGCTATCAGCAGGGTACAAAGCCCTTTGCCGTTTTACGTTGATGTACTTTACATCAAACACACCGTTATTATTGAAATAACCAAAGCACCCGTTTATCTGGCATACGTGCTTTAAAAAGTCTAATCCCGATAGCTTTTTTACCCTGCGATACGTACCACCAAAGCAAGGCATCGTGCCGTTTATAAGCACTATATTAGAGGCTATGCCTATCGCATTATGCAATGCAAAATCCTGCAATGCCCCGTATATAGTTGTTTCCTCCAGATTGTTATACCATTCCGTTACATCCACATTTGATAAGCGGTAAAATTCATCATACGCCGTTACCTTTTTCAAGCCTCTATGCGATAGCTTTTTACCAGAATCCACAAGCCCGGCAAAAACATTTATTTCCTCGGTATCATTGGCTTTAATGCTTGCGTAAATACGTTTATTTTTTAAAACGGGTCGGTTGAATCCACTTGTTACAAATTCAAGTTTTTTTGAGATACAACCGACCGCTTCAAAACTTCGTGACGACATAAGGCTTTCGGTTATGGTAAAACTATCTGCTTCGATTTCTTCATTTTCTACAAATCCCTCACCCACTATCAATATCGATAGCATTTTGGTCGATGTTTCACTTGCCCACGCTTCTTTCGTGGCATCTGTAACCGTAAGCATTTACCGTTCCTCAATCGTCATTAAGATACGTTTAACAACTACATTGCTACCGTTTTTTGTCCACCGCATAGAATTGGTTTTTAAATCGTAATAACACTCGATTTCTTTTAACTGGTTATTAAGATTTCCCACAGTAACCTTAATGATAAGCCGTTTGTCGGTTGAATTATCTGCAATAAGGTCTAAAAAATCACCATAGCCATCGTGCCCGTTATAGCCATCGATAAAAACCAACTCAAAAGAGCCTTGTATCTTTGATACGTAGCCCATACGGTGCAGATGTTTGCCTGCATCTTTCCACTCGCTGTAATCATCAACGCTATCTACCTTATAGCTTTTTTCCTGCACATATTGCGATAAATCCGTGTTCCCTATGATAACTTGCATTTTTTATCCTCACGCAAATGCACTTCTACTTGTGGTCTTGTAAAATTCGGTGCTTTTCTTTCTTACAAGGTTAAATATGCCCTCGGCATTTGCCCCAAGTTCTACGGGGTCTTTTTCCACAAGCTGTTGCAACAAATCTATTACGGTTTCCATATTGGTATCCCTATTCATTGTAGCAGATGTACCGGTGTTTGTCACGTCTACGATAGGCTGTTCAAAGTTGAAACTCTTTGCGATCTGATCAGTTACAACATCCGTGTTATCAGCTATTCCTTTAGCAAATAATTCCATCATATCGGGTGCGTATGTGTGGAAATTGGAAAGAGGACCTTCGTCTGGTTCGGAAAAACCGAGGAAGTCTTTTACTTTGCCTGCGACATTTTTAACCGCATCCGTCACGGCAGATATCTTTGATTTGATACCGTTAACAAAGTTCATAATCAAATCTATGCCCCACTTCTTCGCATTGTCGATAACGGATTTAAAGTTATTCTTTAAGGCATCCCAGATTTTCTTCACTGCATCCTTGATTGTGCTACCCAGATTTTTCAGCCCATTCCCAAGCGATTCAAGTAATTTCTTACCGCTTTCCTTGATTTTAGGCTCGTTCTGTTTAAAGGCATCGACAAGCCCCGTAATTATTAACGGAACGGCTTCGATAAGAGACTCTATGATTTCGGGAAGTGCGCCAATCAGCCCGACAAAAAGCTGGATTCCTGCGTCAATAAATAACGGAAGATTTTCTAAAATTGCAGTGATAACACCTGTTATTATTGTCGGAATGGCTGAAATTAGGCTTGTTATGATGGTCGGGAGATTTTGAACAATGGCAAGCACGATGCTTATTACGGCATTCAAAATCTGAGGAATGGCACTGACAATAAAATTCACCACGCCAACTATGATATCTGGCAATGCCTGTAAGAGCATCGGCAAGCCCTCTGTCAGCAATGAATCGACCAAAACTTCCACCAAATTAAGCAAACTGCTCAAAATTTCGGGCAAGTGGTCTAAAAGCCTGCCCACAAGCTCTATCACGGCACTCAAAAGTTTTGGCAAAAGCTCAGGCAAGGTTTCGCTCAATGAATCCAAAACGGTTGTTATTATTTCGCTCGCCGTGTCAATCAAATCTGGCAAGGATTCGGTTAGCCCGATTGCCAGTTCTTTCATTACTGAAATTCCTGCTTTTAGGATTTTAGGCGCATTTGTGACAATGGAATTTCCCAGATTCATTATAATTTCTGCGCCTACTTCCATAAACTGGGGCAATTTTTCGGTAACGGTTGTTATGATATTATCGATACCATTTGATATCTGTTCCGCACCGCCTTCATAGTCGCCTGCAAACAAATCAGTCAAGCCACCCATAACGGTTGTTATGCTTGGCAAAAAATCCGATAGCATATTTCTTGAAAGGCTCTGCTGTGCTGTCTGCATATCCTGCAACTGGTCTTGGAATGATGCGGATGCCTTTACAGCTTCATCCGATAACACACCACCTAATTCATGCACTCGGTCACGCATAGCTTGCGTATCTTCTGCGGATGTGTTAAACAATGCCCCCAATTCCATCGCAGAGCGTCCAAGAACCTCATTGGCAAGTGACGCTCTTTGCGCACCTTCGGGCATATCCTGTAAAGCCGTAATGACCGTTTCAAGCGCAAAGTCAGAATCCTGCGCCATCTGCTCTATTGTATCAATGCTCAATCCTGCTGTTTTCGCTAACTCTCCGATACCGCCAAGGCTATCGTACAAAGCGTCGCCTAATTTATTGGAGGAATCACTGTATTCCTCTTGTGATATAGTTCCTGCATTAAATGCGTCTTTTAGGTTATACAGCTCTTCGTAATAGTCCTCTATTTTACTCGGAGCGGTAGAGAGGTCTTCATTTATCTTCTTAATGCCCATTTTTAGTCCGTCAATTGACGCACCGCTATGTTGCATAACGGCATCCCACTCTTGGTACGCCTCGGCACTTATGCCTAATTTCTGGGAATTTTTATCGATATTGTCGCCATACGATGCAAGGTCGGTAACTCCATCCACAAGCGCACCGCTTAACGCCGTTACCCCTGCGCCGACAACTCCAACAACAGCACCTACGCCGGCACCGACTTTACCTAATCCACCAAGGATCTTGCTTCCAACTGATCCGGCATCCTGTTCTGCCCCGGACAATCCCTTTTCATATTCACTTGAATCGAGCGATAATTTCGCAACAAGATCAAATATATCCATATTAGCCACCTAATTTCTTTTTTATGCCCTCTATTATGCCCTCTGGTGTGCGTGTTTCAATGTGAGGGTAAATTATATCGTATAAGCGAGTATCAAGCCTTAAATAAGCCTTTAAAGCGTCTGTAACATAAATGCGGTATGCCTCTTCACGCTGATATACTTTAAATCGTGAAAAAACATACCGCATAAAGGGCTTTAGTTCTCGCTTGCCCCTGTATTCTCCATAGCAGACGAAGAAGAGGTCTCTTCCGTTGTCTCCGCCTGCGACTGAAAAAGGTCTGCAAATGCAGGATCGTTGATTAAATCAAGAAGCATCTTCGGGAGATCAACAAGGCTCGGCTCATATGTGTCCGGATCCTGCTGATTAAGGATTGCAAGTATCCGAATTACCGCTTTTTTGTGTCCCTTAATACTTAATTTTATTGCCGGTGCATAATTTTTAAGTCTTAAAAGCCCGACAAGGATTTTATCCTGCGCAAGGTCTGTGATTGGATCAATTAAGTCTGCGACGGCATCAAGAGCCGCCTCACCTTTGATATCCGAAAGTTTCATGCTTTAATCTCCTTTAGGTTGATGTTGCTGTTGCAATGATCTCGATGTCTCCGGTAATGGATGCCTTTGCAATCGCAACGATTCCAGTTGCGGATGCATAATAATCATCGGTTACATCTTCTCCGTTCATGAGAACAACAACATTCTCGATGGTGTAATCTTCAGCCGCCGCAAGAGTGGTGGTGAAATCGGTATCATCATCGATATATGTTCCGGTGAATGTCGAAGTTACATGAGAGAGGATCTGCTTGATCTGATATGTGGTAACCGAATCGCCTTCCATCGAATAGAATACCATCGGAACAACCGACTGTGCATTGATGGAAACATGACCGGTGATTTCGAGCGTGATCTGTCCCTTTCCATTCTTGGTGGTTTTAAGGCTGAAGCCTGAGGTTGAAAGTGCATTCTTAAGCTGTACTGCAACAAGTCCGCCATCTGCTCTGTCACCAACCCACCAGATATCTGAAAAGTCGGTCTGTGCAAGATCTTTTCTCGGAACAATCTTTGATGCGTTCTGTGAATCGATATCAGCACAGCCAAGTGCAAGCTTGATAAGCTCGGGAGTAGTGCCAAGGGAAGTTGTTGAGATTTTGCACTCCCATGAATCAAGGTGCTTAAGCTCCTTCATGTTCACAGGTACATTATCAACATCCTCGCCGAGATCTGAAAATGTCGGCACACAAGAAGCGGTAATGCCGCCAGTTGTTGCACAGATGATATCTTCATCCTGCGGAGCAACAGGATTCGCAGGATTAAAAGTTTTAAGAAGAACACCTGCATCAAGCTGTAAGCCCGAGAAGGTATCTTCGGGAATGACTGTAAACTTTCCCATTTTGATTCTCCTTTCAAAAGGTTAGTATGCCGTGAGAAATTCGGCTTGAATGTTTAGGTATATTCGCCGCACATTTCCGTCCTCATCAGACATACGCTGTGCAAACGGTGTACCTTTAGCAATATAGAGTCTCCCATTATCCAACTGGATTGAGGGAGGGTTCATTCTAACGATTGCCTCGGCGATCTGATCCGCTTTGTCCGTAATATCTTTCCAAGAAGGAGTCCGATACCACAACGAAGCGTTCATGTTGACCACATTGTCAAGGCTATCTGTCGAAACAGAATAAGTGATATATGGCATTTGAGCATCATCGGGTACATCGGTTGAATCATACGCAGGAAGCCCGAAACCGCTCCAAAAAGATTGAAGTGCTTGTGCTTTATTCATTCTCTATGTTCCCCGATAGCTTGTATTCCTCTGCGGAAACCTGTCTCATATTCAATGTTGCACTTGACGGAGTCTTGTTATCATCTCCGTCAGATGTTACCCGGAATATCTTTCCGTCTGATATTCTCTTGAATACATCGTGATATTGAAGATTGAGTACTTTGGATGTCGTGATCGTATATAGAGCTGTTACACCCTGTTTTTCCGCTACCCTTGCCTGCATTGAGCTATCAAGTACGATTGCCGCCTTAAACGGAGCACCCTCTTTCCAAGCAATATCATATCCGCCATAGCCATCGGGAACAGTAGTCTTATCGAGAAATATGCAGTTTTCCATATATTCATCAAGAAGACTCATAGTTTTCTCCAATGTTTCAGTCTATTTGCAAATACGCTCTGCCAAGAAGAAGGTGCATCAACTCCACCAGATGAGCTACCGCCGGTGCTCTTACTGTAAGAATATCCACCGAAGCTTTCGGAATTAAACGGAGACATTGCAACCGAATCAACTCCTGCGTACTTGTCGCACCAGTTCTTAATATCTGTTGCAAGGTCAATAACATCCTTGGGAATAGCCATCGTCCATAAGCCGCCGTGATATTCCTCGTCAACAAGGTTAAGCTCATCGGTGTACTGATATACTCCGTCATTGAATACGCTTCCAATAATCCGGAAATACTGATTTTCCTGTATAACTGAAAGAAATTTCGGGTTTTTAATCTTGCCATCTGCGATTCGAATATCTCCGACAATGACAAGCTTCTCAAACCAGTTATTCAATTCTTTACACAGCTCATTCAGCATTTTTTGTCCTCTTTTTCTTTGGCTTGGTATCCTCGGGAACAGGCTCGGTCTTTTCCTCTTCAACTTCTGACATTTTTTCCTCGATCTTCTCAATCAGCGGAGTGTGTCTGCGGTTGTTTTTCGAGGATAATTCCTTAAGCCTGTCCTCGGATACTTTGAAGCCCTTGTGGGGGAATAAATCCCCCACTTTATAAGCGTATCCGTTATCCTGCAAATCTGTGAAGTACTTGATAACTCTGTATGCCATAAATTAAGCTCCTGTCTCTTCGAGCGTTAATCCGCTCAAATCGAAATACTGGATGTTCTTGTGTCCCTGAGAATCGGTCTGAACAGTCTTGAGCTTCTGAACATTCTTGTCGGTAATCTTGAATACCGCATTCTTGTCAGAATCAAGAGTCTGCATTCCTGCGCCCTGCGAAGGATTAATACCAACCTGCACGTTCGCATAAGTAAGACCGCTTGAGAAGTTGTCAAACTTAAGTGCAAGGAAGTAACCGTCTCCGGAAAGGTATCCGCTCGGCGAAAGTCCGCCCTCGATAAACTTGAGTTCTCCAGTAATCTTACCGTCGTTTACTGCGATGTCGCTCTGGAAATCACTCGGATGAAGTGAAGTCCAAGGATAGGAAGCATCGTCAGCATCGGGAGATACGGTAAGATCAGTTAAAAAGAATCGTCAACCTCAACGACTGCGATTCCGTCAAGGTACTCTGCCCAGAGAGTCATACCCATAAGAGCGAATACCTCGCCGACTGCTGTACCGTAGTTTCCGTTTGCGTGGAAGCCGATAAGATTAGTCTCGCCGTCAACAGTATAGTTGAGTCCGAGCTTTGCAAACTCGCTGTCGGAAGGATCGATGTAATAGAGATCGATGTTCTCAACAGGGCAAGCGATTACAGTTCCCTCCGGAATGTCGGGATCTGAAAGCAGGAACAGAGTGCTGTACCCCATAAAATCCTTGACATAGTTGATTCCGAAAGCAGTCTGAACCGTGATGCTTGCCGCTCCAACATACTTGTAAGCATCAAGCACATTTGCAAAGCCGACTACCTCAGTCACGGTCTTGCGCATCTTCTGGAATTTGTCGATAACCTTCGCCTTTGCCATAGCAAGAGCCATCTGCCAAGTTGCTTCAGCTCCGGTAAGTTCGCCTGTCTTAAGGAAGGTGTAGAATCTTGTGAGTACATTAAGGGTAAGCTCGTTGAGGAAGGCATCATCTGTCTTCTGAACAGCGATTGCCGCACCGTACTTGTTCACTGCCTCGATAGATGTAGCCTTTGCATATTTCTCGATTGTTACATCGCCATATGCCGCTTCGGTAACCTCGGTCTGTGAATAAGGAATCTCATTTCCTTCTCCAACCGATCCGCTCTCAAGCGTACAGGTCGCAGTGTAAGATACAAGCTTCGTTCCGGGAGCTTTCTTGATAGGTCTGGTAATGCCAAGGATCGCACGAAGCGCATCCCAGTTTTTTGCAAATCTTGAAACAAAATCGACTTCACGCACAGTTACATCGATATTTGCAACTTTGGTAAGGTTTTCCTTTGCCATTTTTTATTCCTCCTGTGATTCGAGATATTCACGGAGAGCCTTCTGCCGCTCTTCGGTATCGGTGATCTCCATGATCTCTTTCTTGGTTTTGACTTTTCCACCATTGTTGTCCGGCGGAGTTTTGGTATCGGCACCTTTCTTCTGTTCCTTGACGATGAAATCAGCCCATTCTTCGGACAGGCTCTTCTTAAGATCAGCCACATTTTCAATCTTTCCGTCCTTGTCAAGCTTGATGCTGTCAATGTCGGAAACCCTTGTTACGGAATCAATGCGCTTTTCAGCAACACCGATCTCCTTAAGCAAGCCTTTGAATGCTTCGGTCTTCGTAGCTTTGGTCTTCTCGGATTCGACAGATTTCTTGTAATCGTCAAATTCTTCCTTGATCGCCTCGTACTTAACCTTGTAGCTGTCTTTCTGCGAGTCCTTCAAGGTCTCAATCTCCTTCTGGAGCTTTTCAACCTCTTTGGTCTTCTCGTCGTAGCCCTCTGCGTTAGCCTTGTACTTATCTCTCTCTTCTTTGAGGGCATCGACTGTCTCGCTGTGGGCATTGATGATCTCGTCAATCTTGTCCGCTTCTATTCCCAGAGCGGAAAGGAATTTTCTGCTAAGTGCCATGTATTTATCCTCCTGTGCTTCGGCAGGCATTACCTCGCCTGTTAGAATATTTGTTTACAATTTTTAAATTATCACAAAATTTTAATTTCTGCAATATTTCTTGCAAAAATTTATGCATTCTGCATTTCTTCTTGCAAAATTGACTTGTATTCGTCCATGTGTTCATCTATTGCAGGAGCAAGATAAGGCTGTGCTGACATCCTGCTTGTCCCAAGTTCCACATAAGGCGCATACTCGACATTTGTGCCGACAACCATTGTATCATCGCCCTCTTTTCCGTGAGAAATCGAGTTCCGCAATCGTCCGGTATCAACAGGACAATTCATCTTTGCATATCCCTCCGCAATCAAGCCCCATTCCTCGATCACTTTAGCCTTTGCAGATGCAAGCAATTCAAGGCATTCGTCTATGTGATTATTTGCGACTTCAATGTTCATCTTTTTCTTTGTCCTTTTCGGCTTCGGATTCTTTTTCCTTTGCCTGTTCCGCAAGTTTTACAACATCCGCATAAAAATCATCAATTATTATTTCAGCCATTTATTGCCACCTCGTCAAATACCTTTTTTAACGCAGGGTCTATATCGGCTAAACCATTTCTGTATGCGCTATAACTTTCTGCCACGTATTCGCCCCTGCTGTGCAATGCATACCCCGATAGTTTTATGCCGTATTCTTCCATACCATCCCTTGTTATTTGTGCAAATTCCTTGTCTTTTAATATAATTTGGTGGTCGATATGATGCCCAAATTCGTGGTCTAACATTGCCTTTATTGGTGTATCGCTTAATTCCGCTATCGTTTGCCTGCCTGCCTCTTTGTATTGCATAACCATTTCAAGCTGTTTTCCACTAAATTTATCAAGGTTATTTACGCAATAATCAAAAGCCTCTTTGCCTTTTTCCATATAGGTATTAAGGGATTTTTCGGTTTTTAGGATATTGGGGTTAAAGAATAATTCACCGTTACCGTAATTGCGGTACGCCATCGGTGCATCCTTTGCATCTTTCCATATATTCTGCCTAAAGTTCATTACTCCTATATTTCTGTATTTAGGTACATTGTTTTCAGCAAATAAATGGGTTAATTCTTCATTTATGGCATTTACATTATCAAGCGACATACCCTTAAATGATACATTGCCCTCGCCTGCCCATTTTGAGTCTACGACAAAATTATCCCTTGCATAGGCTTCAGCTTCTTCGATAGATTTTGCAGGAGTGAATTCTATGCGAACAGACTCCTCGGTTTTATCTTTTTCTTTTTCCTTTTTCCACTCCTCGTAATCTTCCTTGCTCCTATAATCAACATCCTTGTATTCATGTCCCTTAATTACTGAAACAAGAGTGCATCTGCAATTATATACTTCGCTCGGATCGCCGCTCGGATCTCCGGGATAGCTTAAGCCGTTCGGAAATTCATCATCGGTATCGACAACAACCTTGTCAAGCTCTCTGTGACTATCTCTGGTGCGCTCATCATCTGTCGCAACCCACATTTTGCGCATCTGAATGCCCATATTTTCGGCTCTGTGATATGAGTCCATGCGCCCTGCGTTCTCGGCGGCTGTGGTATAAGTCCTCGCATTTCGTATCGCCGCTGATCTATCCATTCCGACAACCGATTCAAGCCGCTTCGCAATATTCGGGATTGATTCGCCCTGCAATACTCCTTGTGCGATCGCTGATACAATATGTCCTCTGTTCCATATTCCGTCCTTGATCTTGTTTAAAGTAGGCATCGGAAATATGTCCGGATCATCCTTAAGGAGATTCATTACAGTGTCACGATCCACGAGCGTGAAATTTGTATTGATATTCGCACCCTTTTCAACTTCGTATGTGCCGAAATTGAAGTTATTCGCATAGACTTCTGGAAGAGTGCCGTTGACCATATCAAGCGCAATCTCATCAGCTCGCACAAGATCATTCGCAAGATCGTTCCTTAACGCTTGCCACCGCTCTCCGGTCATCATCTGATTATATCGCCATTGCTTGTATTCCTGTTCTGTGATCTCTTTGGCGGCAAGTTTCATCTGCATTTCTGCATCTTTTTGAGCGAATTTCTCAAAGTAAGCATCGCATTTTTCAGAAACTTCATTGTAAGCGGTCTCGTATTCTCTCGCAATCCGTCTTTCTAATCGCTTGAGTTCTTCATCTGTCTGCCTGTGACCATAATCCATTATTTAACCTCGGCATTATTGTCATTATTGTCATTATTGACATTATTGTCATTATTTCCGCCACCGAACCTTTCATAATCCTCGGAATCCATTTCCTTAAGGATCTGTTCTGCTTGATCTCCGTCTCCCAGAACATTCAGGATCTTTTTCGTGATATAATTTCTTGGAAGGAATTGTGCCGCCTGCAAGATAACAGTGATTGTTTCCTGCGCATTGACAATCATTGATCGAGTAAATGTTGCTTTGTCCTCTATTCCTGCAAGAGCAAGGATATTTCCGATGAATTGCAGAACATTGTACTCATATTTATCAGCTTTGGAGTTCAGCGGTTCGTATGCCGCCTCAATCTGTGTCGCCGTGGTAGCTCCGTTTGAGATATTCTTGGTGTCAAGCCCCATGAAATCGTCGTACATATCGGAGCGGAGTTTGTCGAGCATCTCTTTTCTTGCTTCGTAAGGGATATCTTGCGTATGTGCCTCGGCTTTTGCTCCATCATCATCCATAAGAGCAGTTCTTGTGCGCCTTAATCTGTCAAGGAATTTCGCTATATCGACATCATCCATTCCCCCGGCATTCTGGATGATCCAATATATCTGGCTCGCATCGTCAATATCATTTGCAAAGCCCGACTTAATAAGATCATAGCAATCAATATCCATCTGCATTCCGACAAATTCTGACTGATGATATTTGTTTCCCCAAAAAGGTACAATCGGGAATGATTGATAATTTTCGCCCTCAATGGCAATCACTCCATCCGCATCGGTGCTTTTAACCTTAATCTGATACGGTCTCTTTTCCTGTTTGATCTGTCCCTCGCCGTTTATCCACGCATACTCGGTATATCCGTCAATCTCGTAAAGCGTAGCCATTAACGGCTTGTTCTCAGCGATCTGCCAGAATCGGATTCCACCCTTAAGGAGTCCGTCGTTCTCATCCCACATAGGAGCGAATTCAAGATATGAGAAGCCCTCAAGATGATCTGCATTCCAGAATCCGAATGATACCTTGTGAACAAGAGCCTTTTCGCCGAGGTCTTGCAATACATCGTCGAAATCTTCTCCGAGTGCATCGCCGGTCTTTTCATCTCCCCATTCTGCGCCGTTACCAAGCAGAAATTGATTGAGCTGTGTTACAAAGCGATTAAAGAAGTTTGAACAGAGCTTGTGATTTGCCGAATAGTTATCCGGAACAGCTTCGCCGGACATGGTATAAAGCAGTTTCTGATATTGGAGAATCGTTCTGTTTCTCCTGCGGTTGTATTCATCCGCAATCTGCGCAGTTCTGTAATCAGCAGTTGTTTTGTGCTTCTGAATCGCCTGGTGCACGAAATCAATTCTTGCCTGTTCATCTTCCCCAACAGCCTGTAAGTCCTGTATGGTAATCATAATACCCTCCTGTTTGCTATACGCACTATATGCTTCGTTTTCACGAAATATCTCATTGCATCCATATCGTGATCTTTTTCTTTTACTGGCTTATCCTCGGTCGCTTTCACATCCCAAATATAACCGCCTGCTTCTTTTTTCCAGTTTTCGAGCTTGTTGGATATCTTCACATATCCATTATCAAGCGCATTGGCGGTTTCATGTATTCCTGCAAGGACATCGTTATCCGCAGGTCGCACCTTGTATCTTCCTCGCTTCCGAAGGAGAGCGATAAACGATGCCGCCGAAGGATCAATGATCGTTTCGAGCTTTTCGCCCTCTCGCAAATGAATGTCTGCAAGCCATCCGTCAAGATCATTGGCATATTGCTCGTCCGTTTTCTGAATTCCCGTATCTCTTCCGGAATAGTAATACTCCCTTATACCATACCATACGGAGCCGATCTTCACAAATAGTATGCAAGCGAATGCATTCATCGTTCCATAGTCGATAGAAATACATTGTTCCAAAATATCGCCTTTAGGTGGCTCACAGAGAGCCTTTTCCCACATAGGGTATATCAATCCCTCTGCGATACATCTCTCGCCAAGAATGTCCCTTCTGTACCACACAGAGCCTACTTCGTACTGGCTTTCGATTTCCGCCTTGCGCTCCGGTGTGATCGATAGATTGTCCGCAATCGTGAAGTGCTGATACTGGTATCCGCCAAGGTATCCTTTCAGATAAGCATCAATATAGCTCTCATATATTGGATGCGACGGATTGCAAGGGTTTAAGTCCCACAGCACAAGCGGATTTTCCGCCGCAATCTGTCTACCGAATGCCACCTTGATGAAGCTCGTTCGGGAATCCTCGGAATCATAATGTTCGTTGATCTCGGTTGCGATCCATAGTCCATATGAGTTACCGAGTATGCGCTTATATGAGTCCGCCTTGCCGCCACCGACAAAGATCACAACCTTTTCGCCAGTCTGCGTTCCTATAAACAGAGCTTCATTGTCTCGGTACTTTCCCCACTTGCATCGCCCCCGGAACAGATTTTCAAGTCCGAAGCCGTTACATACTCCGATGTTGAGCTTTGCGTTTCCGATTGTCGAGCCGCTCGCAAGGTGTATCTTGTCCTTGCATTGCTCAAGGTACATTGCCGCAATAATGCAATGGTCGATTGTTTTACCGGATCTGATCGCACCTTCGGCGACATTCATCTTGTTGCGAAGAGCGTTCTTGATATACTGTTTGTGCTTCTTGGAAAAAGGTTTCCAATCAATCGTCTGTCTCTTTTCCATCATCCTTCAGCATCTCCGCAAGAGCGGTTAAATCCTCAACAGAGGAAGAACCAACATCAAACATTCTGGCTTTAGATTCAAGCAGGGAAATCTCGGCTTTAAGCTTTGCAATATCCTCTTCGCTTCGATCTTGTCCTGCAAGTTCCATTAAGAGCTTTGTTGCATTGATCGATTGCTTATGCTTTGGATTAGAAGCCATTTCAAACAAATTCAAGACAAGAATATCAGAACCTTTTTTGATATTTCCATCTTTGTCTTTGTACTTTCCATCAAGAATAGCTTGAGCCGATTTTCGCATATCTCCACGCTCTCTTCTTGATTTTCCCGAATTGATTCCGCCTTTCTTGGCTTGCTCTCGGCTTAAAGTATATTCACAAGGTTTTAGATTTTGCTCATTTGCCATAGCATCACCTTAATCAATCTTTTCCCATTTATGCTGTTCTTCTTTAGGTTCGATTTTTGCATCCCAATCAAGACCATATCTATCAATAATCAATCTGAAATCCTCAATATCATGCGGATTAACAGAATATGATTCACTTCCATCATCTTTGAAACCAATCTTCACATGGAGCAATTCGTGGAGTATAAGAATTTTAATTTGATCCTCTGAAAAACCTTCGATATTCGGCTCAAATACAGTAATCGTAAAATCACAAGGAATGCTCCATTTATATTTATCCGGTATCTTCTCGCATTGTGCGCGGACAAGCTTACCATTGTTCTTCATTTCATGTTCAGAGGATAAATATATTATAGTCGCTTTACTGTCTTTAATATACTTAAGCGCATCTTCTGTCTCGATCAGTTCCGCACCAATTTGAGCATATTTTTCATTAAGTGTTCGTTTATCCATGAAAACTCCTTTGATGTTAGTTTATTTTAATTTTCTGATATTGTCAAATAAAAAGAGCCGAGTGTTATACCCGACTCTTAAATTCATCATCCTTAAAACTTTTTATAATTTTCACAAAAAAGAAAATTATAACTCCAAGTATTGCCGATCCGAATAATATACCGAATACGATTATTACCCATAAGATCGGTCTTAATAATTCAATTAACTCTGACATTTTAAGTTCTCCTTTCTCTCACAGATAAAATCTCGATCATTCCGTCCCAGCTCAATAATCTGGAAAATGCATCCGCAATGCGTACATTTGACATTGCTCTGAACGAGATTGATTTTCATTTTTCCATTGCACTCCGGGCATATCGGTATATGCGAATTTATGATTTCAAGTTTATTCATTGTTCTAATCCTTTAAAATGCCTTTCCTGTTCGCTCATCATCAGCTTATCTTCCATAGCTCTCTTTGCATCTTCCGTTCCGTCTTTATAACCTAAACCGTACTGTTTCATAGCAATCTGTCTGCCGATTTTTTCAGAAAGCGTTATAAGCTCTTCAACTGTCATTTCTTCAAAGTCTTTCATTTATTATCCTCACTTTCTGCTCTGTACTTATCGATAATCTGCAAAAGCTCGTTTAATGTTGATAAACGCGTTTCAGCCTGTGCTTTTTCATAAGAGTCTAACCCCTTAAAATTGATTTTTTGCTTTTTTCCCGCTATCTCGGCTCTTATCTTGTCAAGTACATCATCAGCCATTGTTACTCCTTCATCGGTGTAAGCATTGATATAATCAATAATACTCATTTTCTGTTCTGTAAATTCTTCGTATTCATCATCATATAATTGTGCAGTTACAATTTTATCTCCGTCTATTAGTGTCATTCCTTATCCCTCACTTTCCTGTGGCTCATACGACTCTGGTAACGGTTGCCATGCAATAATTTCAATATCATCGTCAATAACATCATCATAATTGTGGCTATATTCTGCTAAAATGTCGGTGCATAACGTAGACCACCAATACCATTGTCCGTTAAAATATACACCTGTTGCCGTAAATGGCTTATCCTTAATATCCGCATAATAACTTTCGGGATTATGATTTATCCATGTAATGTTCACAGGCTCTAATTCTTCCGGCAACCTCTCGCTAACAGGAATCCATTTCTGTGTAGGTGTTACAGGTGGTAAATCTTCGACCTTTCCATCTATCGTTTCTAATGTTTCCCTTATTTCATCTGTTAGGTAATCAGATAACCATGTTGCAATTAAATCATGTACCGCTTCTCTACTAATCGCATCCTCACAAGGCTCTTGCTCTAATACTTTGATTGCCATATCAAGGGCTTCCGAAATATAGATTGCTCTTGGCTCATTCATCTTATGTGCAATCTTATGGTTTTTAATCCTTGCTATTGCTTCTTCTCTTGTCATTCTTTTACCTCCTCTTTAATTCATCTTCCGTCAACCACAGTTCCAGATCTTCAACCGGAATAGTGTAGCTGTACTTATCCTCGATATTTATGGCTCGGACATATTTATCATCATACTTTTCTGTAACAACATAGAATAGTCCATTAAGTTTGCATTTATAAATATTCATTCCTTATCCTCACTTTCTGCCTATAAGTTCAACGTGCCAACATTGTTTATCTGATAATTATTATTGCCGTTCTGTATCATCACCGCTTGCGGTACTTTTAGACCTAAAACACAATAATCTTCTGAAAGTCCGTATGTGCCGTCACCTTCGTAGATATACTCTATCTGACGGATTACATATCTGTCTGTGAATTTTCCTTTGTACCATTCTTTGAGTATTAGATAATCTCCCACTTTAAAATTACGGTCATTTTTCCGTATCTCAAAATTCTTCTTGTTTTCCTGCACATCTTCAAACCACTTCGGTAGTATCTTTAATTCATGTGTATTGCATGGTATCTTCATTCCTTATCCTCACTTTCTGTCTTAATGTTAAATCCTTGATATATTGCATTTCCTAAAGCCTGTACTAACTGCTCATCCTGTGCATAATCGTTATATCCAAGATGGACAAATATGCCATGTACTATTTCATGACAAAGAGCCTCGTCCTTGCTTTCCTGTGACATATCTTTGTTAATCCTAATTTCGCAAGCCTTATAATCTATCTGTCCAAAGTGGGTATCAACATTAAAGTTGTCCTCGCACTCAATTACTTTGTGTGGTATTCCGCATATATTAACAATCATTCTTTATTCCTCACTTTCTGCCTTAACCTAAAAAGTTATCCATATCATCGTGTTCTTCCTCGGTCATTTCTCCTTCAATGGTTTCCGTAGTATATTCCCACTTCATTTCTGCTGATAATCTGAATTTCTTTCCGCACTCATCACAAGTAAACTCGCCTTGCTCGCCTTCTTTGTAGCAATCAACATCTTCGCCACCTATATAAGTTTCCTCGTATGTCGGCTCATATTTCTTGCCGCAATAAGGACAAATAATTTCATCATCACATTCCCAATTTGAATACCATTCTATGCTCATTCCTTATCCTCACTTTCTGCCATAAAATGTTTATATAACATTTGCATTATTGCCTTATCCCCGTCTTTCATTAAAAATCTTCCGCACTCTGTTACCTTTGCTTCGGGATTTTTTGCGAACATTCTACAATCCTCTTTATGCACACACTTTTCACATATACTTGGTCTATTGCTCATACTTCCTCACTTTCCTTGTACTTGTCAGTCGTTCGGAAAAACAAGTCGATCATAGCATCAACCACACAAGGGTCTTTTGCTAATGCTTGTTTATCGGCTTGCCAGTACCATTCCTTTATCTCGGCTCTTATCTTGTTAAGCGTATCGTCTACTAACCTTGACGCAGTTCTTATTCCTGCATTTATAGATGCCTGTACTATTTCGCAATTACCACAATCCAATGGTTCTGCACCATATTTACGCTCTAATTCATCCTCATCTTCTTGCCATCCTTTTAGGGTGTCTTCAAGAGTAACCACATATTTTCTTGTCATTGCTTGTCCTCGCTTTCCATCTTCGCTCCGCAATTAGGACAAAACGGATATGGGTATCCGACTCCGGCATCTAAACCGCAAGCACTGCATTCATTTACCCAATCACCCTTATTATTCCTATAATATTTCCAATGCCCCATCTTCGGCTTTTCGCCCAATCCGTATCCCAACTCTTTAAGCTGTGCTACCGCCGTATCACGCTCCCATTTGATTTGGTCACATGAACATTCTGTCTTTGGCTTTGGTGTGACAGGTGGTAACTCATTAACTCTTTTGAATAGCACACTATTATCAATCCAATTTGACTTTGATGCTTTTGCAATATCAAGCACCGCTTTTCTGCTGATACAATCATCACAAGGCTCTTGCTCTAAATACTCTGCCAACTTTTTTCTTAAATCCTTTACCGCTTGCCTTGCCTGTTCAAGTGTCATTTCATCGGAAGGTACATCGTACCAATCCTCACAAGGCTCTTGCTCTAACCACTTTGATATAACAACAATGGACTGCCTCCACTTGTCTCCGTCAAAAAGACCATTAACAAATCCTCTGTTGATGAATATTTCTTTTGCTTCTTCTTTTGTCATACTTCCTCACTTTCTGTTATGTTGCTGACATCAATGTATCTTGGTCTCCGAATTGTAGGTCTGCCGGTAACATCTTTGCTCCGCAATTCGGGCAATAATTAGTCTGCGTATCGTGTACTGTTCCGCACTCTGAACATTGAGCATATATCCATCTGTCCTCTTGGTGGTCTATCCAATGCCCTGTCTTTGGCTCTTGCTCTAATGCTTTGATTGCCATATCAAGGGCTTCTTCCCGTGTAACATATCTGACCTTGTGGAATGTATCGTTACATTCGTCTTTCATTTTTTTGAGATATTTGATTGCTTCTTCACTTGTCATTCCGTATCACTCCTCTCTGCCATACTCCTCAAACACTCCTCGCACACCCACTCGCCATCTACCAGATACATATACTCGGCTTCATTCCCGCAATGTGCGCACTTGGTTTCGTCCATATCGTCACAGATCTTCTCGGTGTACTGGTTCTTGTAGCAATCCCAACACACCTCGTCTCCGTTATCTGCTTCATATAACGGCTCATTCTCGGTGTCACAACGATCACAGTAATAAACGTGTTGGTGACTTCTTCCACAATGTATGCAACCCATTGGACAAGGCCCCACACAGTTATCCTCTATTCTGAATCCCATTTAATCCTCCTTTCCTAAAAATCAAACAGACTTAACTGTTTAGGTTTGTTTTCTTCCTCTTCTAACTCTATCTTGCGTTGTTTTTGCAATTCCTTTATTCGTGCCGGTTCAAGGTACTTTGCTATTGCCGTTCTGTCTTTTATGCTTATATCTTCATAGTCATTCTTAAGAATCTTCTTTTCCAGAGATATAATTTTCTTTACTTTGTTTTCCTGCTTTTTCTTCGATTTCTCTTCTTTTCTTCGCTTGCGTTCGTCTAATTCGTGAGTGACTTGTACTCCATTGTCAATATCTTCCAAATCTGCCATAAGATCTCTGACCACTTTTTTCTCGGCTCGGATATTTTCAACGCTCCAATGCAAATCCCTTTTACCGATTTCGGCTTCATATAACCATATTGACGGATACCACCTTGAATTATTCCGCACCATAAATTCAATATGCGCTCGCCCTGTCTTTGCTATGGCTTTGGCTATTTCAAGGTTTATCGGTTTGTTATACAGAGGAACATCTTTTATCAGTGAGACAAACCGCTCACCCTCAAACAGTGTTTCGTCCTTGGTATAATCTCTACCCTCAAATCGCACATCGTAATACACATTCCCTTTTTCAGATGTAATCGCTTTTCCCAGTACAGGGCACAATGCTCCGTCTTTGAATGATGTATTCTGAACACCGCAATATCCATGTGCGCAGATTGTTGGGTCGTAATGGAAAGACCATTCTTTTTTGTATGGGTCGTATTTCATGTGTTGTTCGCATACTCTCCCATTATGTGCCA